>ENA-ORBV01000113-ORBV01000113.1-microbial-mat-metagenome-genome-assembly--contig:-NODE-113-length-164920-cov-13.024357_pt1 | contig 164920 bp, 143 predicted proteins | sample MGYA00237777_ERZ505514 | MGnify/ENA primary metagenome ERZ505514 (study PRJEB26160, sample SAMN06269048) | microbial mat metagenome | isolation source: Oligotrophic lake microbial mat | place...
CAACTCTGAGTTAGAGTACGCTTCGATAGGCGGGCAAGTACACACAAGGTTGCGGTCGCCATAAGGATTATTCACCCTTCCTACTGATGTCCAGAATTTATTTGTGCGCAGGTATTCCAGCGGGTAGGCGGCTTTCTCGCGGCTGTACGGGAAATTCCATTTATCGGAAGTAACCACTTCGTTGGTGTGGGGCGCATTTTTCAGCACGTTGTTTTTATCATCGGCAAGATGCTGCTCGATTTCTTCAATCTCCTTGCGGATGTTGATGAGCGCATCGCAGAAGCGGTCGAGTTCTACCTTGTCTTCGCTCTCGGTCGGCTCAATCATCAGCGTGCCTGCAACGGGAAAGGAAACGGTGGGCGCGTGAAAGCCATAATCCATCAGCCTTTTAGCGATGTCTTCCACTTCTACGTTTGCTTTGTATTTGAACTCGCGCATGTCCACAATCAGCTCGTGCGCCACACGCCCGTTTTTGCCGACATACAGCACCTTGTAATATTTCTCCAACCGCGACTTGATGTAGTTTGCATTGAGAATGGCGTATTGCGTTGATTGCAGAACGCCATCTCTGCCAAGCATTTTCACATACGCATACGAAATGAGCAGAATGCTCGCGCTGCCCCACGGGGTTGCCGACACCGGCTCAATCGCTTTGCTGCCGCCCGTTTTCACCAGCGGGTGTCCGGGCAAATAAGGCGAGAGATGTTCTGCGGTGCAAATCGGTCCCATGCCCGGACCGCCACCGCCATGCGGAATGCTGAATGTTTTGTGCAGGTTGATGTGGCACACATCCGCGCCAATCAAAGCGGGACTGGTCACGCCCACCTGCGCGTTCATATTCGCGCCATCCATGTAAACCTGTCCGCCATTCGCGTGAATGATGCTGCACACTTCTTTAATCGTTTCTTCAAACACGCCATGCGTGCTCGGGTAGGTGACCATCAGCACACTGAGCTTGTCTTTATATTGTCCGGCTTTCAATTTCAAATCAGTCATATCAATGTTGCCGCTCTCATCGGTTTTCACCACCACCACATCAAGCCCCACCATCACCGCGCTTGCGGGATTGGTGCCGTGCGCTGACTGCGGAATGAGCGCCACGTTGCGATGGCTTTCGCCTTTGTCGTGCTGGTATGCGCGCACTACGAGCAAGCCCGCGTATTCGCCTTGCGCTCCTGAGTTGGGTTGCAGCGATGCTCCGTGAAAGCCTGTAACCGCTTTCAAATAATTTTCGAGGTCGGTAATCACTTCTGCATAACCCTGCGCCTGTTCAGCAGGAACAAACGGATGCATTTCTGCAAATTCACTCCAGCTTACGGGAATCAACTGTGTCGCTGCATTCAGCTTCATCGTGCAGGAGCCGAGCGGAATCATTGATTGTGTGAGCGACAAATCTTTTTTCTCTAAGGTTTTGATGTAGCGCATCATCTGGCTTTCGGAGTGATGCGTGTTGAATACAGGGTGCGTGAGATATTCCGAAGTGCGGCTCAGTGATGGGGGAAAGTTTGAAGTTTGGAGCTTGCCTGCCGAAGCTTCAGCGAAGGCAGGTTTAGAGTTTGGAGTTTCCTGACCATTGGGGAACTCCATATAGAGCGGAACCATTTTCGATTTCTTTCCTGCCGCGATTGCAAACACATTCAACACTTGCTCAAGGTCAGATGTTAAAACGGTTTCATCCAATGCGATGCCGATGAAATCTTTGCCGTAGCGGAAATTGATTTGTGATTTCTCCGCGAGGTCTTTCAACTGCGCTTTTTGTGTTTCCGTAACAGCCACTTTCAGCGTGTCGAAATAATTTTCATTCAACTGGCGGTAGCCGAGCGTGAACAACTCTTTATCTAATACTCGAGCAAGCTGATGTACGCGCATCGCAATCGCGCGAATACCTTTCGGACCGTGATACGCGGCATACATGCCCGCCATGATTGCGAGCAACGCCTGCGCGGTGCAGATGTTTGAAGTCGCCTTTTCCCTGCGGATATGCTGCTCGCGTGTTTGGAGCGCCATGCGCAACGCGGGCTTTTCATTGGCATCAATCGAAACACCGATGATGCGCCCCGGAATCACGCGCTTGAAATCATCTTTCGTTGCAAAATAAGCGGCATGAGGACCGCCATAGCCAAGCGGCACACCAAAGCGTTGCGTGTTGCCCACGGCTATATCTGCGCCCAACTCACCGGGTGATTTTAATAAAGCAAGACTCAGCAAATCAGCGGCAACAACTACCTGAGCATTCGCAGCATGTGCTTTTTGAATGAACGAAATATAATCAACCACTGCGCCATCTTCCGCAGGATACTGCAACAATGCGCCAAACACTTTATCATTAATAGCAAACGTGTTGTGGTCGCCAATCGCGAGTTGAATGTTGAGCGGGAATGCTCTTGTCTTCAACACAGCAATCGTTTGCGGCAAACATTTCTCCGACACGAAAAACACATCGGCTTCCACCGTGCGCTTGTTGCGGTTGTGAAACAACATGCTCATCGCTTCGGCTGCGGCAGTGCCTTCATCTAATAAAGAGGCATTGGCAACGGGCAGTCCTGTGAGGTCGCTCACCATCGTTTGGAAATTGAGCAGCGCCTCTAAACGACCTTGTGCGATTTCGGCTTGATAAGGCGTGTATTGCGTGTACCATCCGGGGTTTTGAAAAATATTGCGCAGCAGCACCGAAGGCGTAATCGTATTGGAATAACCCAGCCCGATGTAGGTTTTAAACACCTTGTTCTTTGCAGCTTTCGTTTTCAGTTCGCGCAGGTATTGATATTCGCTCAATGCCTCCGGCAGGTTCAACTCTTTCGTAAGGCGAATGGCAGCGGGCACGGTTTCATTCACGAGCTCATCAAGGCTTGGCGCGCCCACCTTTTCAAGCATTTCCTTTAATTCGTCATCGCTGATGCCGATGTGTCGTTCTGCAAAGCTGTCGGTGGAATTAAGATTGATTTTCACGGAGTTTGTTGGTTTACGTGAGGTGAAAAAAATTGCGGAGCAAAGGTAAGATTAAGGCGGCAGAGAAAAAATGCAGGATAACGCACAGGGTGTGCATTGACAAAGAGGCACAGCGAATCAACGAAACAAGAAATAATGTCTTATGTCGGCTTGCTTCCTGCGCCAAAAAGACGTGCTGAATAAACAAATACCCTGATAAAATGAACTGGAACGCAACTTGAAGATTCCCTTTCATCAAAATTTTTTAACCAAAATAAAAGGAGGAACAAATAATGCTTATCAAATGGAGAGGAGCGAATGACGCAGTGCCGTCAAACTTCTCAAACTGGATGGATGATTTTTTTAACGCCAATGAATTGTCAAGAGTGTCAGGATTCAACGGCAAACCTGCGGTGAACATCCGCGAAACGGATAACAGTTTTACCCTTGAGGTAGCCGCCCCGGGATTCGGCAAAGAGGATTTCAACATCAATGTTGAAAATGATTTGCTGACGATTTCCGCAAATACGGAAACCAAAAAGGAAGAAGACGAAAAGGGCTACACGCGCAGGGAGTTTAGCTACAGTTCGTTCAGCCGCTCGTTCACGCTGCCTGATTCAGTAAATGCCGACAACATCAAAGGCGCTTACACCAATGGCATCCTGAGCGTTGAGCTTCCTAAAAAGGCGGAAGCCGCAAAAGTGAAAAAGTCGGTGAAGGTATCTTAAGAAGTCAATAGTCTTCAGACCACAGACCGCAGTAAAAGAGCGGGAGCAGCAATGCTTCCGCTCTTTTTTGTTTTACGGGTATTTACTGATATTAGTCTCTTGTAAGAATGATTACATTTACCCGCCCAATAACGATTCATAAAGGGATTGTAAACCAAACTTCCTGAGCATGAAATGGAGAATTTTTCTATTCGCAGCAGCGTTTACCATTCTATTTTCCAACCAACTGTTTGCGCAATGCGAAGTAACCGGCTCTGTAAATCCTACTGATGTTGTGTGCGGTGATTGCGCCACGCTCACCGCTTTCGGTCGCTCACTGTCGGGGCAGGTAGTGTTTAATGATAATTTCAATACGGGGATTTTTTCTGCCGGATGGGGTTCCACTCAACAGGCGTTATTTAATAATCCATGCAGCCCAAACGGAGTGGATGGCACCACGCATGTATGGATGGGTAACAGCGGTCCGGTGCCGAGAATTATCCGCACGCAATCCTACAACTTTACCACTGCCGTTGCGGGCGTAACGGTTTGTTTTGATTTGCTTTTCGCAGAACAAACAGGCGACCCTGCTACTGCTCCTTGCGAAGGTCCTGATGAACCGAGCGAAGGAGTTGCGCTGCAATATTCCACTGATGGCGGAAATACGTGGATTACAATTCATTACTTCGACCCCAATGGCGGCAGCGACCCGCAACTAATTAATTGGAACAACTGGTGTTTTCAATTACCACCGGGCGCAATTACTACACAAACACAAATCCGATTTTTCCAGGATTTTGATTCAGGCGCGGATTATGACCACTGGGGCATTGACAACTTTGTGATTTATTACAACGACCCCACGTTTCAAATCACCTGGCAACATGATAATTACAGTTATGGAATTGGCAACAGCGGTGGTGCAAACCCAAATCTTGTTTGCCCGCAGGGAAATTCAACTTATATTGTCGTGATGTCAAACGGCACTACTACTTGCCGCGATACGGTGAGTTTGTCAGTGTCAAGTCCCACCATCGTTGTGGATGCAGGAAATGACACTATAATTTGCCTTGGTGATTGCGCAACATTAAACGCAACGGCAAAGGTGGTGAAGCGTCCTGCGAAAACTCCTACCTATCGCAATGGCGAAGTGGTGCCTGTGCCTACCGCGTTTGGAGCAACGGGTACTATCAACATTAACATCACCGATTTGAATATGACAACGGTGTTGCCGAATTCCATCATGCAGGTGTGTATTGAAAATCTTTCTTTCTTCGGGTTCAATTTTTTCCCACCCGGACAGTTGACTATCGGTGATTTGAATGTAAATCTTTTGTGCCCGGATGGAACAAGAATCCTGCTCGTGCCATCAGGTGTTACCACGTCCACGCAAGGAATTCAAGGTTATGTAAACACTTGCTTTACGCCTGCGGCAACTGCAAACATCGGAGCCGCTTCACCTCCCTACTCCGGAACTTATGCTCCGAATCAACCTTTCAATAATCTTGTCGGATGCACTGCCAATGGCTTGTGGTCAATTGAAATCTCTCCCGCAGGTCCGCTGGGATTCGGCTTCGGGTTTTTCTATGGCTGGTCAATTTCTTTTGATGACCCTGAAATCAGTTACGTTGCTGACTTCACGTGGAGTCCCACAACAAACATGACGAATGCAAATACGCTCTCGCCCACTGTGTGTCCCACATCAAATCAAACCTACACGCTCACTGCCGAAGATACTGCCGGCTGCGTGATTGCATCAGATGCGGTGAACATCACCGTGACACAAACGTGTTGCAACCTTGCATTCACCGCCACCTCTACCCCACCCTCCTGCACTGTTGCAAACGGAACAATCACCGTAAATGTCACTTCCGGCTCAGGCAATTATTCTTTTTTGTGGAATGATAATCAAACAATGCAAAACCGCACGGGGCTTGCAGCGGGAACATATTCAGTAACAGTAACCGACATTACGCAGGCTTGCCAACTTGATACAACGATTACATTAACTCCACCAAATGCGCCTGTAATCAATAGCGTGAACGTAACACATGAAACATGCTTTGGCGATGCCGATGGAACAGCAACCGCAAACGCATCAGGCGGCACGGGAACGCTCACTTCTACATGGAGCACTTCACAAACAGGGCAACCGATTAACAACATTCCCGCTGGAAATCATTCAGTAACTGTTACGGATGCGAACTCCTGTTCTGATGTAGAAACATTTACGATTAATCCCGGTGCCGTCTGTTGCACGTTGCAAATTGCGGCAACAGCAACACAACCCGGCTGCGGACTGAATGATGGCGGAATAGATTTAACAGTTGTAACAGGCTCCGGCAATTGCACTTTCTTGTGGAGTACAAACGCAATAACAGAAGATTTAACGAATGTTGGCGCAGGCAGTTATTCCGTAACAGTGACGGACGTAACGCAAAACTGCGACCGCGACACATTCATTACGCTTTCAAATCCGAATGCCCCAACAATTACAAGCATTACTTCAACTGCTGAAACTTGTCTTGGCGATGCAGATGGCGCGGCAACCGTTGCTGCAAGCGGTGGAACAGGCGCGCTCACTTACTTGTGGAGTAACAATGAAACAACCGCCACTATCACAGCGCTCGCTCCGGCAACTTATTTTGTTACAGTGAGCGATGCGAATAATTGTGAAACATCCGCATCGGTTGTTGTGCAGGCGGGACAAGTTTGCTGCGCTCTGACTGCAACGGTTACTACGATAAATACAAGTTGCAACGCGGCTGATGGTTCGCTCACGATTATTGCAGATACCGCTTCAGGTGACACTCCTTTTGAATATAGTATTGATGGCGTGAATTATGTTTCAGCAAATACATTCGGGAATCTGGCAGAAGGAACTTATGATGCAATTGTGCGCGATGTAAACTTATGTGCCGACACAAACACTGTTACAATTTCCGAAGCGAATAACTCTATTGTTGTCGCAACAACTTCAACTGACATCACATGCTTTGGTGATAGTGATGGCGAAGCAACTGTTGCCGCAAGCGGTGGAAATGCTCCACTCACAATTTTGTGGTCAACCAATTCTAACAACGACACGATTAATAATCTTTTGTCCGGAACATATTATGTCACCGTTACCGACCAAACAAATTGCGAGCGTGTTGATTCGGCAATCGTCAATGAGCCTGCTCAACTTCTCATAGATTTAGGAGACGACCAATCACTTTGCGTAGGCGAAAGCGCGACATTCACTTTGAATGGAAACTTTGCTACAATACAATGGTCAACCGGAGACAGCATTGCCTCCGTCACATTAACACAAGCAGGCGCTGTCAGTGTGCAGGTGACTAATGCCAATGGTTGCACAGCAACTGACAATGCAACCGTAATCGTAAACGCTGCGCCCACCGTTAATGCAGGATTGGATACTACTATTTTCGATTTTGAAACAGTGCTGCTGAATCCCACGGCAAACAATCCGCAGAACATAAACGGATTTTTGTGGACGCCTTCCACCGGGCTTTCCTGCACCGCTTGCGAAAACCCCATTGCTTCGCCCGATTCAACAATTCTTTATCATCTGCAATATACTGACCTCAATAGATGTGTTGATTTTGATTCGCTGCTCGTCACTGTGATTGACGGAGAATTTTTCGCAATCGTGCCGAATGCGTTCACTCCAAATGGTGACGGAGAAAATGATTTTCTGTTTGTATATCACAAAGGTTTGGAGCGGCTCGTGTTCCGCATCTACAACCGCTGGGGTTCTTTAATTTTTGAAACAACCGACCCCACTGCCGGATGGAACGGAACCTTTAAAGGCAAAGAATTAAATCCCGATGTGTTTGTGTATGAACTCTATGCCGAGTTTTTTAATTTCAAAGCGCAACGCACAACAGGCAGCGTGACACTGTTGCGGTAATTCCTAATTTTCAATTCTCAATTAAAGAAACCATGAACTGGAACGATGTTATCCGCTATGCCAACAACGGAAGCCCCACGCCTGACAAGCGCGTGGAAAAAACCGAAGAAGAATGGAAAACAATCTTAAGCGATGAAGAATTTCGCGTTACTCGCAAAAAAGGTACAGAGCGCGCTTTCGCGGGTGAATACTGTGAAGCGCACGAAGCAGGACTCTATGGCTGCCGCTGCTGCGGCACGCAATTGTTTGATTCCAATTTAAAATTTGAATCAGGCTCAGGTTGGCCCAGTTTCACCGAGCCGGTGAAAGACAATGTCATCAATTATGTGAAAGATACCGGTCACGGCATGACGCGCGTGGAGGTGCTGTGCAATGTTTGTGATTGTCATTTAGGGCATGTGTTCCCTGACGGTCCTCCCCCATCCGGATTGCGGTTTTGCATTAATTCAGTTTCGATAAAACTGGTTTCATAATTTCTCTGCTTTTCCCAATTCATTATTTTTGAAAAAAATCTTTTCCATGAAAACCCTTCGCTACCTGCTTCTGTGCCTCGCTGTTCTGAGCCTACACTCCTGTGATAATATGACTGAAGAAATTTACCTGAACGAAAACGGTTCCGGTGAATACAAAGTTTATGCAGATATGATTCCCAGCATCCGCATGATGGCAACGCAAATGTCGGGCTTGCTGGGTGACAGTACAGGACAAGAACAAATGGAACAGGTAGATGATGCAGCAATCAATGAATATATCTGGAAAGATTTTCCTGAAGGTGAAATTGACTCTGTGTTCGACTACAGGGAAACGCTTGACAGCAGTGTGCTTGCCGACCCAAAAAATAAGGAACTACTCGAGCGCATGAAGGGCTTCATGCAGGGCGGCAGAGAAAAGGGATACCTCAACATGGGCATAAAAATGAATTTTCGCGACATGGCTGATTTGCAAGCCCTCACCAAACAGATTGAAGACAATCAGAAAAAAGAAGCAGGCGGTGGCGGTGAAGAAGAAGACATGCTTGGCATGGGCGGGCTTGGCGATATGAAAACCGAAACGAAATATGCCATGAAAGGTGGGGTGTTCACACGCACCACCAAAATCATCAGCAAACCGAAAGTAAAAGAAGATGAAATGGGCATGTTTGAAATGATGTTCGGCACGGGAAAAATCACAACCGTTATTTACCTTCCGGAAAATGTGAAAGAAGTAAAAGGGGAATATCTCAAATCTAAAGAAGGTAAAAAAGTAGTGTTTGAATATCCGATGATGGATTACATGCTCGGAAAAGTGACGAATACTTTTGAGATTGTAACGGCCAAATAAGATGATCGCGCGTTGCTGATGAATCATGAACAAACAGCAATCAAGACTGCTTATTTCAGCATAGCGGGAAATGCCGCCCTCGCTGTCGTAAAATGGCTGGCGGGTTATTTCGGCAACTCGTATGCGTTGATTGCTGATGCCATTGAATCCACAACAGATATTTTTTCTTCGCTACTGGTACTTGTTGGGTTAAAATATTCCAGCAAGCCCGCAGATGAAAATCACCCCTACGGACACGGGCGCGTGGAGCCGCTCATCACATTTGTTGTTGTCGCATTTCTTGTTGTCTCCGCAACCATCATTGCTTATGAAAGCATTCAGAATATTAGGACACCGCATGACGCGCCCAAGCCATTTACGCTTGTTGTGCTTGGGGTAATTATTCTTTGGAAAGAAATCTCTTTTCAGTTTGTGATGCGCAAAAGCAGGCAAACAGACAGTTCCACGCTCAAGGCTGACGCGTGGCATCACCGCAGCGATGCCATTACTTCCGTTGCCGCATTTGTTGGCATCTCTGCCGCGTTGTTGCTCGGCAAGGGCTACGAAGCGGCTGACGATTGGGCTGCCCTCTTCGCCTCAGGATTCATTCTTTACAATTGCTATTTGATTTTTCGCCCCGCGCTTGGTGAAATCATGGATGAGCATGTGTATGACGACCTTGTAGCCCGCATCCGGCAGGTAGCGCAAACGGTGCAGGGGGTAGTCGCCACCGAAAAATGTTATATCCGCAAAGCCGGTTTGAAATACCATGTTGACCTTCATGCAACAGTGGATGCGCGCATCTCAGTGAAAGAAGGACACGACATCTCCCATCGCTTAAAAGATACGCTGCGCAGTGAAATTCCGCAATTAGGGCATGTGCTGATTCATATCGAGCCGGATGAGTTTGCCGCGCATGAATAAATTTCCCCGCAGATTTTCGCAGATTTAACTGCACGTGGATAACGCAGAAAAAATTCAGCGTAAATCTGCGGGAAGATTTCTTACACAATCTCCTCCAGTCGCATCGTCTTCTCCACGCGCACTCCACGCTCAGTCATTTGCAATGAGCAACATTCCACAACAGGATCATGCTCGAAAAACAGCAGGTAATTCTGCTTGCAGGCGTATTCGAGAAATTTCTTTTTTTCCTCCATCGTTACTAACGGGCGAATATCATAGCCCATCACATACGGCACAGGCACATGCGCTGATGAAGGAATCAGGTCAGCCATATACACCAGCGTTTTGTCTTTGTAGCGAATATGCGGAATCACCATCGCTTCCGTGTGTCCGCCCGAAAGCATATAATCAAATCCCTCAAACAGCGCATCAACTTTTTTCAAAAAGCGCAACTGTCCACTCTGCTCTATCGGCAAAATATTTTCTCGCAAAAACGAAGCCTTCTCGCGGTCGTTTGGATACATCGCCCATTGCCAGTGCGCAGCCTCGCTCCAATACGTGGCGTTCTTAAATGCAGGCGCATACTTTTCACCGTCCATTTTGATTGCGCCCCCGCAATGGTCAAAGTGCAGGTGCGTGAGCAGCACATCCGTAATATCACCAGGCGAAAAGCCTTTCTGCTTCAGCGATTTCTCCAGCGTTGCTTCTCCATGTGGCTCATAGTAGCTGAAAAATTTCTCATTCTGCTTATTACCCAAGCCACAGTCAATCAACACAAGTTTGTTTCCTTCTTCTATCAGCAGGCAGCGCATCGCCCACGTACACAAATTTTTTTCATCCGCAGGATTCAGTTTGTTCCAAATGGATTTCGGCACTACGCCAAACATCGCTCCCCCATCCAGTTTGAAAAAGCCGGTGTCAATCGTGTAAAGGTTCATTGGTTAATTTGGAATTAGGAATGACGCGCGCTCCTTTGATTAATTGAGTATTCAGAAGTAAGTTTTGCAGTCCTGCGAAAATAAAATTACATTTATTTCCATAGAGCAAATTCGATTGAAATAGATCAACAGCTAACGCACAACTATGCAAAATGTAAAACAGCAAGAACATAAAATTTCTAATTGGTGAACTCAAAGATAAAATCACAAGATTGACAAACCCAAACTGTATATCATATAGCGAAATTGGGATTCCTAAAAATCCGGGGGAATACCCTACATTACTTCTACCAATTCATAATTGGTTTCTACGTTCTCCAATATTTTTACGATTGATTTGTGCGCTATCTCAAAATCGCAATCCAGCGTGATTGAAGTTTTTTTAAATAAAAAAGGCATTCTTTTCCAGAAATGATTAACCCGCTTCCTCCACTTCAAATCCCATCTTCTTCAAATCATTCCAAAAAGTTGGATAGGATTTCCGCACTACGGAGGGGTCATCAATAATTACTTCCTGCCCGGTCATTGCCAATGAAGCAAAGCACATCGCCATACGGTGGTCATTGTAGGTTTGAAAAACATTGGTTTGCGAAGATTGTGAGGTAGCCGGACTTAAAATCCAGGTGTTGTCATGCCGCTGAAACGCTGCGCCAAGTTTCAGCAGTTCTTGCTGCATGGAGCTGATGCGGTTTGATTCTTTTATTTTCAAGTGCTCAATTCCTGAAATGCGGGCTGGGATATGTAAGCCCGCACAAGTGGCAAGCATCGTGGGCGCTATATCGGGACAACCTGTGAAATCATATTCGAAGATGCGCGGCTTCACATTGCGCTTTGTGAGGTGAACGCCATTCTCAACAAAAGTGGTGGTAACGCCAAACTGGTCCATCATCTTCGCAATCAACGAATCGCCTTGCGTACTCACGCGATTAAGCCCTGTAATTTTTAAATCTACTTCATCTGCAAACGCAGCCATCTCATAATAATAGGAAGCAGATGACCAGTCGCTTTCAACATTAAAATTTTTCCCTGAATAACTCTGCCTTGGAATACTGATCATATTTTGCGACCAGTCATAGCTGATGCCAAAATGCTTCATCACGCTCAATGTCATTTCGATATAAGGCTTTGACACCATTTCGCCTTTTATCTTGAGGATAAGTCCGTTGCGCAAGATGGGAGAAATGAGCAGCAACGCAGAAACAAACTGGCTGCTCATGTCCGACTCAATATCAACGCGGGTTGGCTTCAGCATTTTGCCATGGATAAGAACGGGTGGATAATTTTTCTTGCCAAGATATTGAATGTCAGCGCCCATGGAAGTAAGCGCATCCACCAGCGGACCAATGGGGCGTTCGATAAGTTGTTCCGATCCGGTGAGAATCACTTCGCCTTCATGGATGGCAAGGAAAGCAAGCATGAAGCGGATAGTTGCGCCACCGTCTTTTGCGTTCAGCACTTTTTGGTCTTGCGCGTTAATCAATTCAAGAAGCGTAACTGAATCTTCAGAGTTAGAATAATTCTTCACATCAAAATCTTCGTGGCAAAGCGCTTTGATAATCAGCACACGGTTGGTGATGCTTTTTGAGCCTTCGAGTTTTATTTCGCCTTTGAGCGTTTTCTCCTTTTTTCGGACGCGGTATTTCATAAATGGCGTTTCAGATAATCCACCGATTGATGCAACAACTTTTCCTCACAATCCACATTGATAACAGGTTTTCCGATGGATTTCAGCAACGTAAAATTAAACTTTCCGTTTGCGTTCTTCTTATCGTGCTTAATCCACTTTTGCCAATTGATTTTTGAAATATTGGAGAAATAGCTTCCATAATACTGCATGATGAAAGTTGTAATCTCCTCCAATTCACCCGCTTTCAACCCTGTTAACTTATTGGATAAAAAAGATTCAGCTATGAGGCCCAGCGCCACCGCATGTCCATGCAGCAGCGGAGTTCCTTTTTGCAGTGCCGCACTTTCAAACGCATGACCGAACGTGTGTCCGAAGTTTAACACCTTGCGTACATTTTTTTCAAGCGGATCTTGCTGCACGATTTTCTTTTTCACCAAAAGCGAATCGTGAATGTGCATCTCCCAATTGTTGGTTTTAAGCGGGTTTAATTTTTTCACGTTCTTCCAATGCTGCACAGAACTTATCAAGCTATGCTTAATCATTTCTGCAAAGCCGCTGAACACTTCAGCATCGGGTAATGTTTTTAAAAAACCGTGATGAACAAGCACTGAAACAGGATTCGCAAAAAGTCCTATTGCATTTTTCACGCTACCAAAATCAACGCCCAGCTTGCCCCCGATTGTCGCATCCACCTGCGCAAGTAATGTTGTTGGAATATTGATGAATGCAATGCCGCGTTTGTAAGTGGACGCCACGAAGCCGCCCATATCGCCAATCACGCCACCGCCAAGATTGATTAAAAGCGCATTGCGGTCAACATGCCTGTTTAACAACTCTTCCCAAAGACGGCTGCAAGTGTCAATTGTTTTAAAATTTTCTCCGGCTGGGATTTCTAAAATCAGCGCATTCTTGAGCGCAGGCGCTGCGCGAAGCAACAGTGGAAGACAGCAGGCGCGGGTGTTTTCATCAACGAGTATTGCAATTTCAGAAAAATCAGGGTGAGCGATTGCTTTCGTCAGCTTTCGTAAATCATCAGAAATATAAACTTTGTAATTGCCCACTTAATGTGCGTTCATGATTGAACGCTTGCAAATATATTCTGCCAGGTGATGTAAGGAGAGGTAAGACTTGTCACGCAGATGTTGAAAACAGGTTTAGAATACCCGTTTACTTCGCAGGCATCTTCTGCCGGAAATATTCTACCGTTTTTTTCAAGCCGTCTTTAAAGCGTATTTGCGGTTCGTAGCCGAGCAGGGTTTTTGCTTTTGAAATGTCGGCAAGCGAATTCATGATTTCACCCTGCCGTGATTCGCGGTGTGAAGGTTCTGCTTTGATGCCGGTGTATTCGCGCAGCATTCTGTGCATCTGGCTCACGGAGTAGCTATCTCCCACGGCAACATTAAATACCTGATTAATGGCTTTTTTATTTTGCGTGAAGGCTGCCAGAATATTCGCCTGCACTGCATTTTCCACAAAAGTAAAATCGCGGGTTTGCGTCCCATCGCCATTGATGAATACTTCCTGTGCGTGCATCAGCCCGTGAATGAACAGGGGGATGACTGCTGCATACGCGCCTTTCGGACTTTGCCTTGGACCAAACACATTAAAATAACGCAAGCCAATTACTTCAAGACCATAATTGTCGGCAAACACTTTTGCATAAAGTTCATTCACATATTTGCTCACGGCATAAGGCGAGAGCGGCTTACCGATGCGTTCTTCTAATTGCGGCAGGTCACGGCTATCGCCATACACGGAGGAGGAGGAAGCATAGACAAAACGCTTTACCTTCTCGTCTTTTGAAGCAATCAGCATATTTACAAAACCATCTACGTTGATCGAGTTCGTTACTTCCGGTTCTTTCAGCGAGCGGGGCACAGAACCTAACGCTGCCTGATGCAACACGTAATCAATATCCTGCACTGCCTCGCGGCAAATCATCAAATCGCGGATGTCACCTTCAAAAAAATCAAATGCGGGGTACTCTTTGAAATCTTCCACATTATCGCGAGAGCCTGTGATGAGGTTATCCAACACGCGCACTTTACCTGCGTGGTGTTTCAATAAATATTCTACAATGTTAGAGCCGATAAAGCCTGCGCCCCCTGTAATCAGGAAGGATTTACCGCTGAGGTCTTCTGAATGGAATTTGGTTTCGTACATAGTCGGGGGTTGAGTGTTGGGCGTTGGGTGATGAGTGAGGGAGTTTTATCCAACACTCAATACACTATTCATCTCTCCTGATACTGCTTTTGATAATATTTTTGATATTCACCGCTGGTAACGCGCGCAAGCCACTCGCTATTTTGCAGATACCAATCAACGGTTTTTTCCAAACCTTCTTCAAAAGTAACGGATGGCTTCCATCCTAATTCTTTATTCAGTTTGGTCGCGTCAATTGCATATCGCAAATCATGCCCGGGGCGGTCTTTCACATAGGTGATAAGTTTCTCTGATTCGCCCGCAGGTCTTCCCAATTTTTTATCCATCACCTTGCACATCAGCTTCACCAAATCAAGATTCTTCCATTCATTGAAGCCGCCAATGTTATAGGTTTCTCCCAATTTGCCTTTATGGAAAATGTCATCAATGGCGCGTGCATGGTCAACAACATAAAGCCAGTCGCGCGTGTTGGCGCCCTGCCCGTAAACAGGAAGTGGTTTATTATGGATGATGTTATTGATAAAAAGCGGAATCAGTTTTTCAGGAAAGTGGTGCGATCCATAGTTGTTTGAACAATTGGAGATTTTCACAGGCATTCCATACGTATCCGCATACGCACGCACAAAATGGTCGGAACTTGCTTTTGATGCAGAGTATGGAGAGTGCGGGTCATAATGAGTTTCTTCGGTAAAGAAACCCGTTTCGCCCAACGTGCCGTAAACTTCATCAGTAGAAACGTGGTAAAAAACTTTTCCTTCGTAATTATTCTTCCATGAATTCTTCGCTGCATTCAACAGGTTTACAGTTCCAAAAACATTTGTCTTCACAAATGCAAGCGGGTCGCTGATAGAGCGGTCAACATGCGATTCGGCAGCAAGATGAACCACCCCATCAAAAGCATGCTCAGTAAATAATTGATTGATGAAATCTGTTTCTACAATATCGCCTTTGATAAACGCATAGTTCTGTGATGCTTCAATGTCTTTCAGGTTTTCCAAATTACCTGCGTAGGTAAGCGCATCCAGATTTACAATTTGATACGCAGGATACTTTGTCACAAAAAGCCTTACTGCGTGTGAGCCAATAAAGCCAGCACCACCAGTAATTAAAATTTTTCTTTGTGTCATCAGTTTGTTAGTGCCGTCATTGCGAGCGAGGAACGAGCGAAGCAATCTCCTTACTTGGGGATTGCTTCGTTTCGCTCATTTCATTCGCGAAACTCGCAATGACGTGGTTACTATAAAGACCAATACTCTAAGTTTTTAATCTTCCCTCTGTACATCCCTTTCAAATCCACCACAATACCGTCTTTCGGCAGAATGCTCTTGAAATATTTTTCATCGAAATTCTGATATTCTTTGTGTCCAACGGCTACAATGACTGCATCATATCCTTTTCCTATTTTTTTCACCAGACCAAATCCGTATTCGTGTTTCAATTCATCCGAATCTGCATACGCATCCGTTACTTCCACATTAATCGAATAGGATTTCAATTCCTCAATCACATCCGCCACTTTTGAATTGCGGATGTCGCTCACATTTTCTTTGAACGTAGCGCCCATCACCAACACTTTTGATTTGCCAATAACTTTTCCTTTTTTGATTAAGCGCTGCACCACATTCTTTGCGACATATTCGCCCATGCTGTCATTGATTCTGCGTCCGCTTAAAATCACTTCCGGTTTGTAACCCAAGCCAATCGCTTTATACGTGAGATAGTAAGGGTCAACTCCGATGCAATGCCCTCCAACCAAGCCGGGAGTGAATTTCAAGAAATTCCATTTCGTTCCTGCTGCATCCAACACATCCCATGTGTTAATGTTCATCTTGTCGAAAATCTTGGAGAGTTCGTTCATCAACGCGATGTTTAAATCGCGCTGCGTGTTCTCGATAATCTTTGCAGCTTCTGCAACTTTGATGGATTGCGCTTTGTAAACGCCTGCCTGCACAACAATCTCATACACTTTCGCAATTACCTCTGCGGATTCTTTATCGCTTCCGGAAACTACTTTTTTAATTTTAGCAAGCGTGTGTTCTTTATCACCGGGATTAATTCTTTCAGGACTATAACCGATTTTAAAATCCTTTCCCAGTTTCAAACCGGAAAGTTCTTCAAGAATTGGCAGGCAATCTTCTTCGGTGCATCCGGGATACACTGTTGATTCATACACCACATAGTCGCCTTTCTTCAACACCTTGCCGATGCTTCTTGACGCGCTCAACACGGGAGTTAAATCAGGCACTTTATGCACATCTACCGGGGTGGGAACGGCAACGATGAAAAACTTTGCTTTGCGCAGGTCTTCCACTTTGTGCGTGAATAAAATATCGGTGCCCATGAAATCTTCGGCAACAAGTTCGTTGCTGGGATCAATCCCCTTTTTCATCATCTTGACGCGCTCCTCATTAATATCAAATCCGATGACTGAAATTTTCTTTGCGAACTCAAGCGCAATAGGGAGTCCGACATAGCCTAAGCCAATAACGGCAAGCTTTGCCTTCCCGTTGATAAGGTCATTATACATGCGAGTGGGTGGTTATTTAAAAGCCTCATCCCCGCCCCTTCTCCAAAGGAGAAGGGAGTCCTAACTTTATTGCGTTCCTTCGGAAAGGAGCATCAACTTGGATTCCTTCTTCAGCCTTACGTGGAGGCGAGCAGGAGGCTATTATTTCTTTATATAATCTTCAAACTGATGTTCCTTCTTGAACAACTCATCCTGCGGCAGTTGCTTGAAATATTCATACGTGATTTTCAAGCCTTCCTGCCTGCTCACTTTCGGCTCCCAGCCCAACTCCTTTCTTGCCAGCGTAATATCCGGTTTGCGTTGTTTCGGGTCATCAGTCGGCAAATCTTTGAAAACCAATTTTTGCTTCGTTCCTGTCAACTTGATAATTTCTTCGCCAAATTCTTTAATCGTGATTTCAGTTGGGTTGCCAATGTTCACCGGACCTGCATAATCACTGAGCAACAGGCGATAGATGCCTTCTACCAAATCATCCACGTAGCAGAACGAACGGGTTTGGCTGCCATCGCCAAACACGGTTAAATCTTCCCCGCGAATTGCCTGCCCGATAAATGCGGGCAACACGCGCCCGTCATTCAGGCGCATTCTCGGACCATAGGTATTGAAGATGCGCACCATTCTTGTTTCCAATCCATGAAAACGGTGATATGCCATTGTAATCGCTTCCTGAAAACGCTTTGCTTCATCATAGACGCCACGCGGACCAATGGGATTCACATGCCCCCAATAGTCTTCCGTTTGCGGATGCACAAGCGGGTCGCCATACACTTCAGATGTGGAAGCAACGATGATTCTCGCGCCCTTCGCTTTTGCCAAGCCAAGCAGATTGTGTGTTCCGAGTGAACCTACTTTTAAAGTTTGAATCGGAATTTTTAAATAATCAATCGGGCTTGCGGGCGAAGCGAAATGCAGGATGTAATCCAACTTTCCGGGAACGAAAACAAACTTGGAAACATCATGATGATAAAATTCAAACTGCTTGAGTTTGAACAGATGCTCAATGTTGCGGAGGCTGCCGGTAATGAGGTTATCCATGGCGATAACTTCACAACCTTCTTTAATGAAACGGTCGCAGAGGTGGGAGCCGAGGAAACCTGCCGCGCCTGTAATGAGAACTCTCTTCATTTTTCGTTTTGATAGATAAGGCTGCAAAGAAAGTAAAAACCCCCGTTATCCAACACCACGCAACTAACCAACTAATGTGGAATACTTTTGGGAGGAGAGAGTTTGAAATTTGAGGTTTGAAGTTCAACTCACTTCAAACTTTAAACGATAAACTTCAAACTGATTTCTGTTGCCCTCGCTCGCCTCTGGCGAGTGAGCATTTATCAGGCATCTTGCCTTCATTATCTAAAGTTTAGCTGACCTCTTCTGCGAAATTTTAAAATGCCGGAGGCAAAGAAAAGATTCACTCGCGGGACGCGAGCGAAGGTGGGGAGCGATTACTCATTGGGGAAATCTTGGGCAAACTGGTCAGTATATAAGGATAAACGAAGCATCGAATAAAGAACTTCAAGACAAAATCAATACTCTAATCAGTGAGAAAATCGCTGAGGGCTATGCTGAAATTCCATACGACAAGCAATATACCCTTCAGATAAGTTTTAAGCTCGAAACTTGGGGAACAGGTGACGACCTTACAAGAAGAGAAGAAATTAGAAATATTATAAACGAACATTTGGGTTGGACGGGCAATGGACGCTGTGACGATGGAGATATTGGAAGTGGAGAGATGTCATTGTTTGCAGATGTAGTTGACCCTTACCTTGCGGTTACAACAATTTTGGAGGAGTTTAGGAACAAGAATGCAACTGAGAAAAAACATTTCACTATTATGCAAGGAGATGGCGTATTGGATATGAATTATAAACCAAAATAGAAGCACTAACCGCCAATCGAGTAGCCCGCCCCGCCACCTGTCGGTGACGGGGAGAGGCTCTCACACCACTGTACATGCGGGTGCCTATCGAATTGTCTTCTACTAAGGTTTCTTTTGCTCTCGCCTGTTGACTGACGACTGTCGTCTTCCTTGCAGATTCTACTGCCCTGCAAAGCGGGGATTTGGATAGGGAATAAAAAGATGTATTTTCGGGGAGATAGTCGCACCTCCGGCAGCCTTTCAGGTGCGGGAAACATGACGGATTCGGGGGACAACGGTAATTGGGAGTGGGGTGGGAGGTACGGGTATGTACAATTTGGCGGTAATTTTAAGACCAAACTTATTAAGTTTCAAATAACAAACAGATGACATCATCCCGCATCACTCTTTTCTTCACAGTGCTAATTATAGGTTTAGTAATGTTCGTACAATCATGTAAAGAAGATCCTATCAGTTTACGTTATTCGAATTGTGATAAGGATTGTTCGCCCTGCATGTATAAGGATACTTTGTCATGGTCAGGACCCGGCACTGAATATTGTATATGCCAGCAGGATACCGTCAATTTCAATTACCATTGCCCTCCGAATCTGGTTCATGCCTACTTCGATTATTATGACAGTTGCAAATGTGTTTGTGAGTGCGGTTGGACAGGAACGCTCTGCGACCAACGCGATACTACATACTACGCAAGATTTCGCTTCGGAGATGATACAACCACTTTCAACGGCTATATCGGGACGAACAGCTACACCCAGGCAATTGACACCTGGAAGTTCTTCGATTTTGACGGTACGTTCCCGACTGGAAGCGGGATTGATACCCTTATATTCTCCGGGCTTCCGGCATTTCCCTTTCAGGATGACACCAGTCACGCCCTGTGCGCCACAGGTTGCATCCGTATAGACATAATACTGGCCAATGGTTCTGTGGCTACCGCTTCATCGGGTACCTTCACTGCAACCATTGACAGCCTGAACAAGGCAGCTTGTGTTGTTTTCGGTGATATCAAGGGTATCTTCCGTGCTGACCTTGCAACCAGCAGCGGTACACAATACTATATCCGGGAGGGAAATTATTCTTTGCCGTATTAACCCTCGCTGATGTGAACTTATAGATAAAAAACTACCGCCAATCGAGTAGCCCGCCCTGCCACCTGTCGGTGACGGGGAGAGGTTCTCACACCACTAATCATGCGGGTGCATATTGGATTGTTTTCCACTAAGGTTTCTTTTGCTCTCGACTGTTGACTGACGGCTGTCGTCTTCCTTGCAGATACCGCTGCCCCGCAAAGCGCATTGGCGTCAACCTGATTTTAGTTTTTCAATAAAATTCTTCCTGTCGTGTCGCTTTTCATACGTGCAATAGTTGAGTAGGGAGGGTTCTATTTGACTTAGATTTTTTTCAAAAAATAATTGGATGTTATCTGCAAGATAGCGGCTCAGTTTGGTCAGGCTGATGCTGCGCGTAGTTGTTGTTTTTGGTATCAGATAATTATACACTGCTACCTGAAACAGCACGATGAAAAGTAGCAGCATGTAAAGGATGGCTTTTACCCATTCCTTTGATAGGGAAACATGCTGTGGAATCAAGCGCTGTAAATGAAATTGGCTTTTCCAGCATTTGAAAATACTTTCTATTCTCCAGCGCCATCCATACACTTTCGCTATTTGCTCCGCACGGAATTGCGCCTCCGATTCTGTGGTGATGTATAAACTATAGCCTAACTGCTCGTAATATTCTTTGCTGTGGTGAACTCTCCAGATGCCGGAATGTAAAACCATGTCCCTGCGCGCCAATCGCATATTTATTGGCAACAGTGGAGTCGCCAATAATAACAGGGCGGCTGGAAACATCACCTTGAATACGATTCCGCTGCCGACTTGCCTCTTTATCGTTTAGGGGATAATGCAAGATCGGTTTTATTCAAAACCAGCGCAGAAATTTGCGCACTTTATCTGCCGCAAGAATTGAGGCGCGACATCTTCTTGCGGTTTGTTGCCCGCGCATGAAGAATCATTCTTGCTCTATTCTTCCCACGAGATGCAATCTCGCGAGAGACGGGAGCAAACTCCAAACTCTAAATCACAGTTACCCTTACTTTTTTTGTCTTCAGCTTGCTGTTATTTACTAATGGAATCAGTTTCTCCACAATTGATTGGGGCACCGCAACAAATGCGCAATCTTGCTTGAGTTCAATAGCGCCCAATTGGTCTTTCCGCAGGTTGCCTTGCTTAAAGAACAAGCCGGCAATATCTCCCTTCGAGATTTTATCTCTTCTGCCGCCTGTGATATACAGCGTAGTCCATAAAGAAGCCGCGGGTGTTGCGCCCTGTTTTATCACTTCCACTTCCGGGTCGTTGATAAAAGCGGGCAGCGCTTCGTGTTCCCATTTCAGCACATAAGCGGTTCCTTCACTGTTCATGCGGGCGGTTCTTCCGTTGCGGTGCATGAACTCATGGCTTTTTGCCGGAAGATGAAAATGGATAATAAATTTTATCTCAGGGATGTCAATCCCTCTTGCAGCAAGGTCGGTGGCAATGATGAGTTGGTGCGTTCCGTTGCGAAACTTAATGAGTGTTCTCTCGCGGTCGCGTTGTTCCATCTCGCCATGAAAGCAGCCGTGGTTGATCTTATTGTCGAAAAGAAAGTCGCTCACGCGCTGAATACTTTCCCTGAAATTGCAAAAGACAATTCCGGGCTGATTGCCCAGATGACGAAGCGCTGCCACCAGCGTGTTCAGCTTATCCTTCTCAGGTGAGATGATTGTTTTCACTTTTAGCTGCGGAATGCCGTCCTCTAAATAGTTGATAGAAGTCGGATTTCTCAGCCTTACAAAACCCGGCACCTGCACACGCTGCGAAGCAGAGGTCAATATTTTTTTGCGCAGCTTCGGCAAGGCAGCCATAATCTCCGCCATGTCCGCTTCAAAGCCCACCTCCAATGATTTGTCAAACTCGTCAAGCACCAGCGTGGTAAGTTTCTCGGTTGAAAAAGTCTGCTTTCGCAGGTGATCCGCAATTCTTCCCGGAGTGCCAATCAGAATTGCCGGGCGATGCTTCAAATCGCTCTTATCGCGGGAGCCTGTTCGCCCCCCATACACCGCATTCGTTTTATAACCCGTCCCCATATTCCTGATCACCTGCTCAATTTGAATCGCCAATTCTCTTGACGGCACAATGATCAGCGCTTGTATCTCCGTGCAGGCGGCATCCAGTTCCTGTATGATAGGCAGCAGAAAGGCAAGGGTCTTGCCCGTTCCCGTGGGCGAAAGCAAAATCACTTCATCACAGGCATGTATCGCAAGTTGCGCCTCCTCCTGCATCGGGTTCAGTCGCTCAATGCTCAGTTTCTCCAGAATATCCTTTTGATTTTTAATGGCAGCCATGCTGCAAAGCTACCTGCAATTCGAGTACTGACTTCTCCCTCCTCTCCCGCGAGATTGCATCTCGTGGGAATATATTTGCAATCCTGTATGTACGGGATTCATGCGTGGGCTTGTACTTCCCCTGACAATTTCCCATGAGCCGCAACCACAAAATCAGAGATCAGGAAAAACTGTATTTCGTTTCGTTTGCAACAGTCAATTGGATAGATGTATTTATCCGCAGAACGTATAAAGATATTCTCGTCAGCAGCCTTTCTTATTGCATGCGCGAAAACGGGCTTGAACTTTACGCTTGGTGTATTATGACCAGCCACGTTCATCTCATCATCGGCACTACAGGCGAGCCAATGGAATTTATTTTGGGAGTCCTGAAAAAATTTACTTCAAAAAGATTGCGGGAAGCCATTACACAAAATCCGCAGGAAAGCAGACGAGAGTGGATGATGGAACGCGCGGGAAAATTCAATCCGAACAACAATGATTTTCAGTTCTGGCAGCAGAAAAATAATCCGATTGAGTTATTTGACAATGATGTGATGCGGCAGAAATTAGATTACCTACATAACAATCCGGTTGAGGCGGGATTTGTTGATGAACCTTGGGAATATCTTTATAGCAGCGCGAGCGATTATTGCGGAAAGACAGGCTTGATAAAAATTAAAATGATTGAATAAACTTAAACAAAGAGAGAGCCAACGCATGAAGATGGAATCTTGCAGAAATATTTCCACGAGATGCAATCTCGCGGGAGACAGGGAGTAAACCTAAAACACAAAAGGCAAACACTTCTGTGTCTGCCTTTTGAAACTCTTTAAAAAAATAGAGATTCAATTCGCTGCTTCGCGTCCGATGCTGCGATAAATAAAACCCTTTTCTTTCATGTCTTTCGGCTCGTAAAGGTTCCGACCGTCAAAGATTACTTTGCCTTTCATCAGCGCAGCCATCTTTTCAAAATCAGGCGAACGGAATTCACCCCATTCAGTTGCGATAATGAGCGCATCGGCATCTTTCAATGCAGCGTAGCGGTCTTCTGCGTATTTGATTTTGTCGCCAATTTTCTTCTTTACGTTGGTCATTGCTTCAGGGTCAAATGCTGTGATTTCAACACCGCTCTTGAGCAATTCATCAATAATATAAAGTGCGGGAGCTTCGCGAATATCATCTGTGTCGGGCTTGAACGCCAATCCCCACAGTGCAACTTTCTTGCCTTTCAAATGACCATTGTCGCCAAAGTGTTCTTTCACTTTCGGAATGATGATGGTCTTTTGTTTTTCGTTGATTGCCATCACCGATTTCAAAATACCAAATTCATATCCGTTGTCTTTGCCTGATTTGGCAAGCGCCTGCACGTCTTTCGGGAAGCAGCTTCCACCGTAACCAATGCCGGGGAACAAAAATCTTTTTCCGATGCGGCTGTCAGAGCCGATGCCAATGCGCACCATGTCCACATTCGCTCCTACCTTCTCACAAAAATTCGCCACTTCATTCATGAAGGTGATTTTTGTAGCGAGGAAAGCATTCGCAGCATACTTGGTCAACTCAGCAGACTTTTCATCCATGAAAATGATCGGGTTGCCCTGGCGAACATAAGGTCTGTATAATTCTTCCATGAGTTTCTTTGCGCGCTCAGAACTTGTTCCTACAACAACTCTGTCGGGCTTTAAGAAATCATCCACTGCAAAACCTTCGCGCAAAAATTCAGGATTTGACACAACGTCAAATTCCACTTTTGAGTTTTTCTTAATCGCAGCAGTTACTTTATCAGCAGTGCCAACGGGAACTGTACTCTTATCAACGATGACTTTATATTCATCCATGATTACGCCCAACTGCTCGGCAACGCCAAGCACATAAGACAAATCAGCAGAGCCGTCTTCATCGGGAGGCGTAGGCAATGCGAGGAAAATAATTTTTGTTTTGCTCACTGCATCAGCGAGGTCAGTGGTGAAAGTGAGGCGACCTTCGCGGATGTTTCGTTCAAACAACACATCGAGGTGGGGCTCATAAATCGGCACCACACCGCTTTGCATTTTCAGCACTTTTTCTTTGTCAATATCCACGCAAATCACGTTGTTACCCGTTTCTGCGAGGCAGGTGCCGGTTACTAATCCTACGTAGCCGCTGCCGATAATGGAGATATTCATGGTTGGGAGTTTAAAATTTTATGTTTATAGTTTGTTGACGAAATCTAAAATGCTCTTTGTTATGTGTTCCAATTGCTCTTCGTCCAACTCTGTGTGCATGGGTAATGACAACACTCTTTTGCTTAAATCCACCGCAACCGGAAACTCGCTGTCTTTGCGATTTAAGTCTTTATACGCAGGATGGGCATGTAAAGGTTTCGGATAGTAAATCATTGCCGGAATGCCTTGCGCTGCAAGGGTTTCCTTGAGTTTATCACGATCAACTCCATTGAGCGTTAATGTGTATTGGTGAAAAACATGCGTTGAATTGGCTGCGCGAAACGGAGTTTTAATTTGTTTAATTCCTGCAAATGCCTTATCATAATAGTCAGCGGCTTTGTTTCTTGCAGTTGCATAATCATCGAGATGCGGCAGTTTCTCGCCAAGAATTGCAGCCTGAATTGTATCGAGGCGCGAGTTCACGCCAATCATTTCATATTCATAACGCACCTTTTGTCCGTGATTCACGATGCTGCGCAATTCATAAGCAATCGCATCATCATTAGTGAAAATAGCGCCACCATCACCGTAGCAGCCAAGATTTTTTGAAGGAAAAAAAGAAGTCGTGCCGATATGCCCGATTGCTCCTGCTTTCTTCACCGAGCCGTTTGAGAATTTAAAATCCGCGCCAATTGCTTGTGCGGTATCTTCAATCACAAACAAGTTGTGCTGCTTCGCAAGCTGCATGATTGATTCCATGTCAGCGCACTGTCCATAGAGATGAACCGGAATGATCGCTTTCGTTTTCGGAGTGATTTTCTTCTCAATGTCTTGCACATCAATGTTAAACGTGAGCGCGTCAATATCCGTGAGCACAGGTTTTAATCCAAGCAGGCAAAGCACTTCAGCGGTGGAGACAAACGTAAAATTCGTTGTGATTACTTCATCACCCGGCTTCAAGCCCAGCGCCATGCAAGCTATTTGCAGCGCATCTGTTCCATTGGCACAGGCAACTACCTGTTTGCAACCAACGTAAGCGGCTAATTCATTCTCAAACTTCTTTACCGCAGGACCATTGATAAACGCAGATGATTGCAACACTTCGGCAATCGCCTCATCAATCTCCGGTTTGATTTTTTCATACTGAGACCGGAGGTCAACCATCTGGATTTCTTTCATTGCAATCATGCGTAAAATCAGGCGGCAAATATAGGTATATTTGAAACCGGCATTTCCCGAAATTGCGCAAATAAATCCACAGTGATTTGGCACTTATGAACCGCATTTTAGTTTCCTCTTTTTTCTTGTTGTTTTCGCTTTCAGCATTCAGCCAGTCGCAATCAGTGCTGAAAGATTCTGTTGTAAGCTTTTCCATGCTGCATATTCATTATGGATTAAATCTTCCGCTGGCAGATATGAGCGACCGTTTCGGATTGAGTAACTCACTCGGAGCAGGATTTGGCGTGAAGACACAAAAAAATGTGGTGATTGGACTGGAAGGAAGTTATTTATTCAGCCGGAATGTGAAGGAAACCGACATGCTTGAAAACATCACGGGCGAAACAGGATCGCTCATTAGCGCCAGCGGCTTGCTCGCCACTTATACTTTTTCGCAGAAAGGTTTTTCGTTGCAACTACAAGGCGGAAAAATAATTCCTTTCAAAAAACCGAATATCAATTCAGGATTAATGGTATTGCTGGGCGCAGGCTATCTGCAACACAAAATCGGCATTGAGGTGAACGACAATGAAGCGCCCATGTTGAGCAAGGAATACAAGAAAGGCTACGACCGGCTCACAAACGGATTTATGCTCACGCAATTCATCGGCTATTTTTTTGTTGACTCAAAACACAAGCGCATCAACTGTTACGCTGGCGTTGAAATAATGGAAGCATTCACAAAAAACCGCAGAAGCTGGAACTATGACGAGCAGCGCAAAGACGACAACGTGCGCAAAGATATTTTCGTGAGTATAAAATTCGGCTGGGTGATTCCGTTTTATAGGTCACAAACGGAGAAGTTTTATTATTACTAACCAGGAATAAGAAGAAGAGCTTCCTGCATTGTAAATTCGTTTTATGCCCACCATTTCAATGTTTTTTGGAATCATCATTCGCATGTATTATGCACTGAAAGAACACGGACCACCGCATATTCATGTTTATTTTCAGGATAATGTTGCTGTGATGAATATCCGTGATTGTGAACTGACGAAAGGCGTCCTTCCCGCAAAGCAGCGCAGATTAATCAGCGCATGGATTGAGATTCACAGGGAGGAATTGCTTTCCAACCGAAAACTTTGTCAAAACGGGAAAAAGCCTTTCAAAATTCAACCTTTAAGATAATTTTGAATAATGCGCAGCTATCTTGCAATCAAAGCAGTGAAACCTCTGGATGACTACAAATTAGCGCTCACCTTTGCCAACGGTGAAAGGCTGCTGTTTGACATGAAGCCCTATTTGAACAAAGGCATCTATCGTCAATTACGTGATGTAAAGTTGTTCAGCACCGCTCATGTAAGTTTTGATACGGCAGAGTGGGATAATGAAGCCTACTTTGACCCTGAAGCGCTGTATGAAGGGAGCGAGAAGATAAATGAAAAGGAATATCGCCTCACTCTTACGCCCCGCGCCTCTGCTGCCAAACCGCGTGTGCGCTCTAAAAAGAAAAGCAATAAATAATGATGGACTTGGTGATTTCCTTTTATCGCTGAAGTTTGTTATTCAACTTTGAACTTTGAAATCCCTCAGCCTTCCGCTTTATAATTTCGCGCTCGCTCTTTACACGCTTGGCGCAAACTTGATTGCGCCATTCAACTCCAAAGCGAAGAAGTGGATTGACGGCAGGAAAAACATTTGGGATGAATTGCAGCAACTCCCCTCCCACCCTCACCGCATTTGGTTTCACTGCTCCTCGCTGGGAGAATACGAGCAAGCGTTGCCGATGATACAGGCATTGCAAGAAAAAAAACAAAGCAGGGAAACGGGAAACAGTTCGGACTCCCCTCTCTATTGGAGAGGGGGCGGGGGTGAGGCTATCATCACCTTCTTCTCCCCCAGCGGTTATGAAATCGTGAAGAAAAAAAATCCCGATGCGCTTGTATTCTATCTGCCGATTGATACAAAAGAAAATGCTGCGCGATTTTTGTCAATCGCGCAGCCGCGGCTTGCGGTGTTTGTGCGCTATGATTTATGGTATTATTATTTAACTACGCTACAAAAAGAAAATACGCCTTCTATTTTGATTTCAGCGGTGTTTCGGGAAGACACTATTTTTTTTCAGTGGTACGGCAGCCTTTTCAAATCTATGCTGCAATGCTTCACGCACATTTTTGTACAAGATGAACATACAAAAGAAGTATTGCTGAAAAATGGATTTCAAAACGTAACCAAAGCATGCGACACACGGATTGACCGTGTTGCTTCTATTCTAAATGAAGGCAAGAAATTTCCACTCATCGAAACATTCAAAGGCGAAAAGAAATTATTTCTTGTGGGCAGCCTTGAGCCGAAAGATGAAGGTGTTGTTTTGCCGCTGCTCAACCATCCCGATTTTACAAAGCAATTCACCTGCATCATCGCACCGCACAACATTGACAAAAACTACGTAACGAAAATTCAGGCTGCGCTCAACCGCAAGTCCGTTCTTTATTCATCACTCTCGCCTGCGCTTGCCAAAGAAAGCAACATCCTTATTATTGACAGCATCGGAATTTTATCGCGACTCTATAAATACTCAGATGTTGCCTACATCGGTGGAGGCTTTGGCGAAGGGTTGCACAACGTACTGGAGCCTGCGGTGTGGGGCGTTCCCGTTTTCTTCGGACCAAAACATCACAAGTTTATCGAGGCGGCTGAGTTGGTAAATCGCGGTGGCGCTTTTGTTGTGCAGGATGCAGATGAATTAAAAACGAAGACTTTCAATTTGCTCACGAATAAGGACGCGCATCAAAAAGCTGCGCAGGCTGCAAGTGATTTTATTCAGGAAAATAAAGGCGCAACGGAAATTATTTTAAACACAATCAATTCATTTCCCATCGGGCGTTGAGGTTTCCTTCACAATTTCCTGCTTCACCCATTGCTGTTTTTGCTTGTTCCAAAAGGAAGGGAGATTTCCTTCCAAATCAAGATGCTCTGGCGGCATTTGACGGCTGTATTTTACCAGCGGCTCGTTGGTTGTATCAAACGTGATTTCTGTTTCATACCAATAGCGGCTTGCGCCAGGATTGTTGTGAATTTCCGCTTTGGATGCCGCCCCATTCGGATGAAATTTTAATTGTGTTGTAATAGAATAATTGTGGCGCACATCTTCCAATTCAAAAGTTTTTACGCCTTTCAAATCATAGAAGTATAGCTGACGTTTGCTCTCCTGCCAAGGGGTGATTTTTACAGAAATTTTTCCATTGGTGTAATAATGATAAGTGGTGTCATTTGCCGGTGTTCTTGGCTTTTGCTTCTGCGGAGTTTCCTTTTGCTTTAGCTTTTCGGTTAGCGGAAGTTGCTCAGCCTTTTTGACAATGACTGCGGAATCAACTTTCGGTTGTGCAATTGGAAGCGTATCTGTTGTTTTCTTTTTTTCTTCAAGCAGCGCTTTCAACTCGCTTACTTCTGCATGAAGTGAATCTAATTTATCGGAAAGGGCTTGTTGCTCCAACTGTGGTGAAGAATTGCAGGATGAAAAAAAACAAAATGAGAAATGCAGAAACCGCAGAGGGGAAAGAGAAAAAAAACGCAGAGATAAACGAGAAATACAACCAATGCTCCTGAGCCTCTGCGCAAACCTTAGCGTACTCTGCGGTTTTTGTATTCATTACCCTATCATTTCCAACACATGCCCTGAAAAGCGTTTTGCCAAATCGGGCTTTTCGCTCCAAGCAAACTTTGTTTCTGCATTCTTAATGTATTGCTCCGCCTCTTCGCGCGAGCCGCATTTGCCGAGGTCTTGCAATGCGCGGTTGAATTGTTCAGCGCTGCCACCAAACAGATTTTCAATAAACGAGTAGCGCTCATTCAAATCGAATGAATCTTTCAAACTTTTCTTTTTGCCTTTCAGCTTGTCAGCTAATGCGGTTGTCTCTTTTTTAAAGCGTTCGTTCAGCGAAACCTGTTCTTTCTCCTGCGTTTTTTCAGTTGTTTTTTTCTTCACGGGTGTTTCCGCATCGGGCTGCATCTTCAAGGGAGGAACTGTTTTCTCTTCCTCTAAGAATGCTTCCGTGTCATCGGGAATTTTTATCGCTTCTTTCTTTTCAGGAATCAACTGGCGAGGCTTCACATCAAAATCCGTTTTCTTTTCCACTGCGCGTTCTATTCTTCTGGGTTCTGCAACCGGCTCCGGGGTTTCTTCCGCTTGAGAAACAACCGCTTTCGGTTCTTCATTTTTCAATACCGTAAATTCAGGCTTCACTTTTCCCAGACTTTCTATCATGTCTTGCAACTCGCGGGCATAGCCATTAAGCAAATCCACTTCTACAGGATGCAGGTTTTTTTCTTCCGAAAGCCGTTCGTTTAAATAATTAATCTTGTCGCTGAGGGTGGCGATTTGCGCGTGAATTGCTTTTCTATCCATCATAGTTATATTTGAAACCAAATTTAGTTTTTTCGGCTTGCCCGCGTTGTCATGCCGGACTCGTTCCGGCATCTCCTCATTAAAAGTAAGCAGGGGATTGCAGCATAAATCCGCAATGACAACTACACCAAACGCACAATGTTCATCGAACCACATATCGAAGCATCAAAAAAAGGCTGGATAGAAGTAATTTGCGGCTCGATGTTTTCCGGCAAAACGGAAGAACTGCTTCGCAGAATCCGCAGGGCAACGATTGCCAACAAGTCAGTGAAAATTTTCAAGCCGACAATTGATAAGCGGTATCACGAAACGAATATTACTTCGCACGATAAAAACGCCATCACAGCAATTACCACAAATCATTCTTCTGAAATCATTTCGCTTGCAGGTGATACAGAAGTAATTGCAATTGACGAAGCGCAGTTTTTCGATGCGCAACTGCCGGATGTGTGTGAACAGCTCGCGCTGAAAGGTTCCCGCGTGATTATCGCAGGACTTGATTTAGATTTCAAAGGGCAGCCCTTCGGACCGATGCCCCAACTGCTTGCCACTTCTGAATATATCACAAAACTCCACGCCATTTGCGTGGTGTGCGGCAACATCGCCTCGCGCTCTTATCGCAAGGTGGCATCAAAAGATACGGTGGTGATTGGCGAAAAAGATGTGTATGAAGCGCGTTGCCGCAACTGCTTTGAAAAAGGCATGACACAATCCTGACAATCAGCCGTGCATCCTTTTCGCCTTTTATACAGTCAATCCTACTATTAACGGAGTGTTAGGAATAAATTATTGCAACAGTTTTGAAAAACAAGTGAATAGTTTATTTTTACACCCCTCAAAACAACTCTAAAATTTTTATAAACAAAAAACAGTCATGAGAAACATCATTACAACATTGGTTATCATGGTTATCAGCCTGAGCGTGTTCGGGCAAACGCCATTTCAAAAAACTGCTATCAGCCCCAGCCGCGTTCCCGCAGGCATGAAGGCGATTGACAAGGCTCAGGTTGACGCATTGAAAGGCAACAGGATGCCTGCAAACAGCGGCAGCAGGGCAGTTCAGCAAATTATCGTGGATTATGATGCGGTGGATGAAATTGTTACCGTTGACGAAAACAAAGTTTACGAGCGCTTCATCTGGGATTTGAATTCCAATTACGATGAAAACGATACAAACCGCTTTGCGTTATCATGGGGAGTTGTAGCAGTTGATACGCTTTATGACGCAAATAACTTAGTGGGTTATCCGCGCAGTTCTACCCCGGTTACAGTTGATAGCATTCAGTTGTTAGTTACGCATGAGAATACTGAGGGTACATTTGATACTGTGGAGGTAAGCGTCTATGCATGGCAGGGTGCTTTAGGGCTTCAGGTAAACGGGCAAGAAGTAATTGTAAATACCGTTTTATATGACACCTTAATTATCACTAATACTTCACTTACCCCCGGACCCGCTCAGCTCGGAATGCTCACGATTTATCCAGATTTGCAACTCACTTATCCAAATAACAGGTTTTTAGTAGGCATCCACTTTTATGGCGACACTGCTAATCACACATTCACCGTGCTTGCCGGATATGGCGACCGTTGCGGTGGCGCATGTTTTGCTTACCCCTCGGTATTTGAATTAAACAGCTTGTGGAGAATGATTGCATGGGCTGGTCAAACCAATCTCACAGGCATCAATGGAATCGCTTATAACTGCAATGGCAATGGCGTAGTTGGCGAACCTGAAGAATGTGAAGAATTCCCAATTCAAAACTTTGCTTTTACTGCTTACCTGACTATTGACCCTGCGCTTACATCTGAAATCACCGCTTCTGATAATTCAATCTGCCCGGGCGAAACAGTTAGCTTGAGCGTTAATCCCATAGGCGGCACAGGTCCTTACACGGTGTCATGGGAGCCTCAAAGCGCTGGGTTAACAAATCCGTTTAGCCCGACAACAAGCGCAACACCTCTTTCCACTACTGATTATATCGCAACAATTATTGACGCAACTCCGGATACAATTACAAAGACGATTCGGGTTTCTGTTAACGCAATTTCTGTTAGTATCAACGACCTTGATTTAAGCATTGGTTGCGGTCAAACTACAAACCTTGACTCTGTTATTGTTGGCGGCACTGTAACAGGCGCTACTTTCGCATGGAGCAATAGCGTGAACACGCTCACCAACCCAAATCTTGGCTCCGGCACCTATACAATTAGCGCTACAAACAGTTTTGGATGTTCGGCTACTGATGCGGTTACAGTTACCATTCCGGGCGTAAATCAGGTTCTTAACTTCAGCTCAGGACTCGTGAACAACATTGGCTGCCAAGACGTACCAATCAATTTCACTAATACATCAAAAAACACTACAAACTGGGACTGGAATTGGACATTTGGCGATAACAGCGGAAATATTTCTACTGCTGAAAGCCCAAGCTACACTTACACTGCAACAGGACCTTATGTAGTTACGCTTAGCGCTGACAGTCTTGGCTGCTCTGTATCTTCTGTTTCAAAAACTGTTACAATCAATATTTGCATTGGCATTGAAGAATCATGGTTATCAAGCCATGTTGAAATGTATCCAAACCCAACAAGAGGCTTAGTTACATTAAACTTCAAAGACATTGACAGCAAGACAGGCGTGGTTGGCATTTATGATGTAACCGGAAAATTGGCTGTTGAAGAACAGATTTCTGTTGCAGGCAACGCGCAAAAAGTAATGGACCTCACCAGCCTTGCTGATGGAGTTTACTTCGTAAAAATCCAATTGGGTGATGGAGTGATGATGCGCAAACTGAACGTGACAAGATAATCCACCTCCTTTTCTATTAAAAAGCAAAACCCCCGTCAATTGACGGGGGTTTTGCTTTTTACTACTCCTCTTGTCACCATTTTTCACTATCCAAAAGGATAATATTTGTCTCAGTTGGTTTAAAGGGAAACTCGGCAAACACGAGTATTTTTGTCATGCAGGCGGTGGCGGAGGTTACTCTTGCGAAATACTTTTGTAGCTGAAATTGAAGAAAGGAAGCGTACTCATGACAAATCGCTCCGGCTTCACCGACCAGTGATTATTTGATAACATTGACCGTCAATTCATCCAATGAAATTAACCGAGCGCGACAAGCAGTATATCTGGCATCCTTACACGCAGGCAAAAACCGAGCGTTCGCCCATTCCAGTTGTGAAAGGAAAGGGCGCATGGCTGACTGATGAAAATGGAAAAAAATATCTCGATGCGATTTCATCCTGGTGGGTGAATATTCATGGACACGCGCATCCTTACATCGCAAAGAAAATAGCAGAACAGGCGAAGCAATTAGAGCAGGTCATCTTCGCGGGGTTTACGCATGAGCCGGCAGTTCGCCTTGCGGAAAGAATCGTGCGCCTGCTACCCGGAGATTATGCAAAAGTGTTTTACTCCGACAATGGCTCCACCGCTGTCGAAGTGGCGCTGAAGATGGCAATTCAATACTGGCACAACAAAGGAATTCAAAAAACAAAAATTATCACTTTCAAAGACGGCTATCATGGCGATACGTTCGGAGCAATGTCGGCAAGCGGACGGGGCATTTTCACAAATCCCTTTACCTCTTTGTTATTTGATGTAATTCATATTGAGCCTCCTTTGCCGGGAAAAGAAAAACAATCCATTGAGCAGTTGAAAGCGGCAATAGGCAGTGGCAGAAGGCAACCAATCCCCAACGACTCGCAACCCGCAACTCGCAACTCGCAGACTTCCTGTTTCCTCTTTGAACCACTCGTGCTGGGCGCAGGCGGCATGTTGATGTATGATGCCGAGCCACTGGATAAGATGATTTCTATTTGCAGAAAAAATAACATCCTCACTATTGCCGATGAAGTGATGACAGGATTCGGAAGAACCGGAAAACTGTTCGCAACAGAATACTTAGAAAACCAACCCGACATCATTTGTCTTTCAAAAGGAATCACAGGCGGCTTCATGCCCTTGGGATTAACCGTTTGCACCGAAGAAATTTATCAGGCTTTCTATAGTGATGACCGCGCGAAGACTTTCTTTCACGGACATTCCTACACCGCGAATCCGCTCGCCTGTGCTGCCGCAAACGCAAGCTTGGATTTGGTGGAGAAAAAAGGATTCAAACAATCGCTGAAAAGAATACAGTCGCGCCATGTTGCATTTGCAAAGAAGCTTGTGCGGAATCCAAAGATTGAAAACGTGCGCACACGGGGAACTATCCTCGCATTTGATTTAAAAACAAAGGACGCCACCTCTTATCTAAATAAAGAGCGCGCACGGATTTATGATTTCTTTATTGAACGGGGAATCTTATTGCGCCCGCTTGGAAATACGATTTATGTAATGCCGCCTTATTGCATTACTGAAAATGAGTTAGCGTTTGTGTATGCCGAGATTAGCCGCTTTGCTGATTCGCTTCTCTCGTAGCCTTACCAATATCTGCTCGTAAAAAATAACAGCCACCCCCGCTGGCAGGTTGGCTGTTAAATAATATTTGGAACGCTCAACAAGAAATAGCATCAACTGACGCCTGCGCAGAGGCAATAGCGTTTTCCCAGTCGGTGCGTGATGTGCCGGTTAGCGTGGAACATCCTCTGTAGGATTCTAATGCGTCAACATAATCTTGCGCTGCATCTTTATATGCATTGCAAGTAGTAGTTGAGGGACTTACTCCATACGCCTGAGCTGCTGCTGTTAGCGTATTAATTTCATCTGACACTTCAGAAGCCCAAGCTGCCGAACAGGGACCACCGCCATTGTCGTCATCACCGCAAGAAGTGAATCCAAAAACGAGCGAGATAACAATCAGGGTTGAAAGAAAAAATGTTTTCATGGTAATTTGATTTTAGGTTAATTAATTCGCCAAAATAAAAAAATATTTACCCGAAAAGATGAACAAGAAAACTTACGCGCTAAGATTACCCGCTCACATGCTGCGTTGTTTGCTCGCGCAGCAGCAGGTCAAGCGTTTTTCCACTGTGTCCTTCTTTCACAGAAATTTGTTCCATCGCATATTCACTCAATGCAGTAATCGTAAGACTTGGATTTACTCCAAGATTTCCTTGTATCACCGAGCCGTCAAGAATGTACATATTCGGATAGCCATGTACTTGAAATTTATCGTTGATGACGCCTTCATTTGCTGTTTCTCCCATCGGACATCCGCCAAGAATATGTGCGGTCGTTGACATATTGAAGACAATTTCTGTCATGGCGTTCATAGCGACACCGTTCACTTTTTCCGCGTAGCGGTGCATCACCTGCTGTCCTGTTTCGATATAAGCGGGAACGCGGTCTTGCCCTTTGTTATCAAGCGACATTCCGCTGCCAAACCAGCCTTTCTTCCACACCATCTTCATTGAATTATCAAGCGATTGCATTACGAGCAGAATAATCGAGTTGCGCGCAATATTGAGTTTTAGATTTGCCCGCAAGTAAGTAAACGGATTAGATAAAATATTACCAACCAGTTTTGCTGTGCGCACCACTGGCGTTCCCGGTCCTGTGGCAAGCGTGGCGAGGCGAAACATCGAATCACTGTGATCAGGATATTTCACCACTTCAATATGCGTATGTTCATCCGGATTGAAAATACTTGTGATGGCAACTCCGTGATTCAGTTTTTTATCTTTTGACAACACGCCACACAACGATTCGGAATTGGTGCGCACGGTGAAGCCGAGTTTATCGGAAAGGTTTGCCATTGTCTTCAATTCATACTTCTGCTTCAGCAGCAACTCCATTGTGCCGAGAACGCCACCGCTCACCACCAAACCTTTCGATTTAAAGACCCGCTTGTTGCGACCAAACCATGAAGTGCTTGACTGCGTGTGGATATGATAGAGGTCGTCTTTGAATTCAATTTTCGTTACAACAGTTTCAGCTTCCACCTTTGCTCCGAATTTTTCAGCGAACCACAAATAGTTTTTATCAAGCGTGTTCTTTGCGTTGTGCCTGCATCCCACCATGCAGCCCGCGCATTCGGTACATCCTTTGCGTTTAGGTCCCAAACCATTAAAGTAAGGGTCAACTTCTTTTGTGGTGTCGCCAAAGTAAACGCCAACATTCACATTGCCGTAAGAACTTTCCTTGCCCATATCACGCGCCACTTCGCGCAGAATGTCGTCTTCTTCATTGTGTTTGTGATAGGGCGTGGTACCGAGCATGAACTTCGCGCGTTCATAAAACGGCATCAAAATTTTCTTCCAATCATTAAACCGCGCCCACGAAGGATTAATAAAAAACGCATCATCCGGCAGCATGTGCGTATTGGCATACACAAGACTGCCACCACCCACTCCTACCCCGCTGATGACAAACACTTCTTTAAAAAACGTGAGTTTCTGAATACCAAAACATTTCACTAACGGCATCCACAAATATTTGCGGATGTTCCAATTTGTTTTCGGAAAATCTTTTGCCGCATAGCGTTTCCCTTTTTCCAACACCAGCACCGAATACCCTTTCTCTGAAAGGCGCATTGCAGAAACGCTGCCTCCAAAACCGGAGCCAATGATGATGTAGTCGTAAATGGAAGCAGCGTACATTCTCAAAATTTCTTTTTCTCAGGATTTTGACGCACATCAAAAACATTCAGAATTATAATGCTCTCCTCACGATGCTTATAAAAAATGCGGTTATGTTTTGTTATTAAGAATCCTCGAATATTTCTTTCCCGATGTTCCAATTTCAGGAAATTCAGAAATTATTTCAATTCCCTCAAAGGTGCGTACAATAAATTCGGCTTTTACTTTTTCATTCCATTCGACATCCAGATAATCAATGACTTTTTCAAAAGAACGGCTTGCTCTTTTTGTCCAGATTACTTCTTTAGCCATTTCCTATACTTTTTCACCATCTTCTCATGGCGAATAAGATTCTTGGGATTTACACTTTCTTCATCTGCCGCGATGAGTTCCTTTTTTTCTTCTTCGCTTAAACGCTTCCAAAGGCTGCCGTCTTTTTGATTCGTCCACGAATCAACGATTTTATAATAACCATTTAATCTCTTTTCGTCCTCAATTTCATCAATCAGCTTATGAAATTTCTTTTTGACCGCGGTAATTGACATGACACGTTTTCTTGAAAGTTATGAAAGAAATCAGCGTTGACTTTTAATATTCCATCCACGCTTCCACATCATCTGCAACCCGCTCTGCCATCGTATTTGCAATCACCTCATTACCGGCTGGCAATACGTGGCAGAAGTCATAAAATAATTCAAGCCTACTATCTAACAATGTAGTAAGCGAAAAGTTATACGGCTCATTTTTAACAGCGGAATCCATCAACTCAAAAAGCCTGCACTGCGCTTTTTCTCGTTCGGATAGTTGCGCTCCTTTGCGAGATTGAGAGCAGGTGCGCACGGGCTGTAGAAAGTTGTAATAGCGGATATTCTTCACCTTGCAGAAATCGTGCGTGTCATTGATGATTTTCCAATAAGTCTCGCTTACTATTTTCAGGCGTTCATCTGTGAGTTGCGACCAGTCATATTTTTTTTCAAACTGCTGCGCTTTGAAATAGGCAATCACCCGTGCAATGTTTATAAAGAACAACGGGAAACGCGTCAGAATTCTTCTGCGCGCGCGGTTAGGCTCAATCACTTTCACTTCATCCCAATGATGCGGAGGCAGTTCAAAATCTGACTGCGTCCTGCGGTTGAAATCAAACGTCATTAAATCATTCACTCCGTCAAGACTCACAATCATATCAGGGTGATATTGCTGCAAGAGCAACTGAATGAGAATGAATTCCTGCTCTACCACAAAAGCAGAAATCCCGGCATTCATGACTTCGATTTTATCCGTATTAAAACGCGCTTTTAATTCTTTCTCTAAGTAATGCGCGATTGACTCTTCCGGCTTCTTCCCTCTTGCAACGCTGCCGCCTGTTAAGATGATGCGGAATTTCCCTTCTTGTTTCTCAATAGGGTAATGTGTTTTAAACCCATACTCGTTTAATCCTTCCGTTGTATCAAACAAGTAGTAGAGATAAGGATAATCACGCACAGGCAGCGGATGCGCATGGCGGTCTTTGATGCGAAAAGCGATTTCAAGAACGCCTTCAGCTAAAACAGCAGCAAACAAAAGCATCAAACTAAAAAACAAAAAATAGCGCAGCGTTTTTTTCATGAATATTGAATAGAGAAGAGGGCTAATTTACCGAAATTTTTCAGCGCTTAAATCTTCGTGTATGGCTTTCACAACGCAGAGAACTTTCTTACCTTTAGCCGCTCTTGAAATTCAAAATTCCATACACAAACCCGCGTCTTTTGAGACAACTGCTTGCGTTGTTCCTTTTGCTTTGCCTCACGCTTCCATTCCTCGGCACCTACACCTGGCTGAAAATTGAAAAGCGCAAAGTGAAGAAATCCATCAAATGGAGCATGATTGGCGGCATGGATAAAAGTGCGTTCGTGCTGCTGAAATTCACGAAAGAAGAATCCGAAACGAAACTGCGATGGGAACACTCGCGCGAATTTGAATATGCAGGACAGATGTATGATGTGGTTGAAGCGGCAGAACAAGGCGACACCACTTATTACTACTGCTGGTGGGACCATGAAGAAACAAAACTCAATTTACAGTTGAGCGGATTAGTCGCTCATGCAATGGGCAAAAATCCATTGAACAAAGAGAAACAAGAACGGCTGAGCAGTTTTCTAAAGAACTTGTATTGTCAGCAAAAAATCGGCAACAACCTGTTTGCAAATACAGCAAAGGAAATATTTCCCGGCAATCTTCACGTTGATTATTCTTCCATTCAATTTACTCCTCCTTCACCGCCACCTGAGATTTTCGCTTCATCATGCTGAGCGCAGCGAAGCATCACATTTTTTATTGAATAAGAGATTCTTCGCAGAGCCTCCGCTCAGAATGACGAAAAGCAAGAGGTGCGTTTCTATTTTTTGATTTTAAAAATTTCATCATGAAAAAAATACTCTTTTCATGGTGGTATCTTGCATTCTGCTTTCTGGCAAATGCGCAGGTCATCACCGTGCGCGACAGCGTATCAAACCAGCCCCTTGAACTGGTTACGCTCGTCAGCGAAAAACCTTTCGCATTTACAACAACAAATGCGCAGGGACAAGCCGATATTTCGGCATTCAGGGATGCGGAGAAAATTCTCATCCGCATGTTAGGCTATGAAACGAAAGCGATGCGTGCTGAAGAATTGCAAAGCGCTAATCTCATCGTTCTTTTAAAACCGTCCGGTGTTTCCCTCGACCAGGTTGTGGTTTCATCAACAAAATGGAACCAGATGGGACAAGATGTGCCGAATAAAATTTCTTCCATTTCAGCCAAACAAGTCGCGCTGCAAAATCCCCAAACTGCGGCTGACATGCTTGGCGCATCGGGAGAAGTGTTTATTCAAAAAAGCCAGCAGGGGGGTGGAAGCCCGATGATTCGCGGGTTTTCAACCAACCGCTTACTGTATAGCTTTGACGGTGTGCGCATGAACACTGCGATTTTCCGAAGCGGAAATATTCAGAATGTGATTTCACTCGACCCGTTTGCCATGGAAAAAACGGAGATTCTTTTCGGATCCGGCTCGGTGATTTACGGCAGTGATGCCATTGGCGGTGTGATGAGTTTTCAAACGCTCACGCCACAATTATCGCTTTCGGATAAAACGCTTGTCACGGGAAAAGCAGTTGCGCGTTTTGCGTCTGCAAACACAGAACTCACGGGGCATTTCGATGTGAACGTGGGATGGAAAAAATGGTCAATGCTTTCGAGTTTTTCATTCAACGATTACAACGATTTGCGCATGGGCAAAAACGGACCGGATGAATATCTGCGCCCGTTTTATGTCGGGCGGATTGACAGCCTTGATGTTTTGATTGAGAATGACGACCCGCAAGTGCAGGCTCCGACAGGCTATCAGCAAATCAACATGATGCAAAAACTGCGCTTTAAGCCAAATGAAAAATGGGATTTGCAATATGCATTTCATTATTCTGCAACCACCGATAATCCGCGTTACGACCGATTAATCAGAATGCGCAACGGTTTGCCGCGCAGCGCGGAATGGTATTATGGTCCGCAGGTGTGGATGATGAACCAACTCACCGTAACGCACAGCGGCAACAACGTAGCGTATGACCAGTTGGCGATTCGCTTTGCGCAGCAGCGATTTGAGGAAAGCCGCCACGACCGCGATATCAACGACACGGAGTTGAGAAACCGCATGGAGGAAGTGGATGCGTGGTCAGTGAATGTTGATTTCAATAAGTCCATCGGCAGTCGTCACCAGTTGTTTTATGGATTGGAGTTTGTGCTCAATGATGTTGCCTCCACCGGAACGGATGAAGATATTTCAACAGGCGAAATTATTCCGGGTCCTGCCCGTTATCCGCAGTCAACGTGGAGTTCTTACGGAGCATACGCAGCCTATCATTTCAACCTGAATGAAAAGCTGATGCTGCAAGCGGGTTTGCGCTACAATCAATTTATGATTGACGCGGAGTTTGACACTTCGTTCTATCCGTTTCCTTACACGACAGCCGGTTTGAATGATGGCGCGGTGACGGGCAACGTTGGGGTAGTTTACAATCCAACGAAGCGATGGACGCTGCGCGGAAATTTCTCCACCGGATTCCGCGCTCCGAATGTTGACGATTTTGGAAAAGTGTTTGATTCAGAACCCGGCTCTATGGTTGTTCCGAATCCTGATTTACAATCGGAGTATGCTTACAATTTTGAAGCAGGCATTGCAAAAGTGTTTGGCGATGATGTGAAGATTGACCTCACCGGTTATTATACAATCCTGAATGATGCGATGGTGAGGCGTAATTACAGGCTGAACGGGCAAGACAGCATCTTGTATGACGGTGAGTTAAGCCAGGTACAGGCAGTGCAGAATGCAGCGGTAGCAACAGTTTACGGTGTGCAGGCAAGCATCGAAGTGAAACTGCCGGCAGGCTTCGGGTTTTCATCCGTTGTTAATTTTCAAAAAGGCGAAGAAGAGTTGGATAACGGAACCACCAGCCCTTCGCGCCATGCCGCGCCCGTGTTTGGAAGAACGTATTTCACATACACAATGCAAAAGTTGAAGATTGATTTGTATGCCGATTACAGCGGGCAGGTGAGCTATGAAAATTTATCAGATGAAGGAAAAGCTACCGACTACATCTACGCTGTGGATGGTGATGGAAATCCTTACTCGCCCTGTTGGTACACGCTAAATTTTAAAGTGATGTATCAAATCAATGCTAATTTCTCCGTGAGCGGTGGCGTGGAAAACCTGACTGACCAGCGGTATCGCCCATACAGTTCGGGCATTGCCGCAGCGGGAAGGAATTTTGTTTTGGCGTTGAGGGCGAATTTTTAATTTTTAATAATTGGCGGAGCAATCTTCAAAGGGATTGCTCTGTTTTTTAGAATAAAGCCTGCCTTAATATGAAACGTAGAACTTCCTAAACTTCTCCAGCTTGTCCACGTTCACCCAATCAACTCCGGCATCGAGCAATTCTTTCCATACCCGCTCGCGGTTGGTTGCCGCCCAAAAACGGATTTTTCTTCCCGTTGCGTGAGCGTGTGCAACATATTCTCTAAGTTGTATTCTTTCTTCGTCAGGCATTTCACCGATGCCTCTCCACTTAAAATGACTTTTAAAACTCGCGCTCGTGCGACAAATAATAGTTGAATCAAGCGGTGAATTAAAATCGCCTAACCCGCCATCTATCGAAAAGTAGCGCGGATTGTGGTTGAGAGCGTTGAAGTTTCCGTTTCCACCGGATAAAACAATCTTAACAGCTCGCGGTGATTTTATTCCATCCTCATACACCGTGAAATTTTTTTCATAGCGCATCACCAATCGCTCCAGACTATCAATTTGCGCACCGCTCCATCCGCCTTTTAAATCAAGCATTAATTCAAATTCAAGCGATCCGTGCGCATACACTTTCCCATCGCTTGCTATTACACGTTCACGCAACGGCTCAAGGTAAAGCCGCTCCAGCGTATTCTTTTTCCGGATACCCGTTTTAATATGCGCAACAATGAAACTTCCGTTTTCATAATAAATATCAACCTCAACACTGAAGAAACCATGCTCAAGCGCGTCAAGCAACGGACATTTGTGCAGATAATCATTGTGCGCATGCCCGTTGAGCAAAAGAGAAGTTTGCGCGAGTAAGAGTGAAGGGAACGAAAGAAGAATAAAGATAAATAGGCGTATCATGCGTAATGAAACGTAACATCTTGTTCAATCTCGGGATGAAGGCTCTTCGCAACCGGACAATTAAAACCGATGTTTTCTAGTTTTTGTCTTTCATTCTCAGCAATTCCCGAAGGAAGAAATAAATCCACTTTCACTTTAATAATTCTGCGCGGGTCTGATTCCATGAATTTTGTCACTTCGGCTTTGCTGCCATGCAGGCTGATGTTATTGCGCTCTGCATAAATTCCCATCACGGTGAGCATACACACAGCAAGCGAAGTGGCGCAAAGGTCAGTAGGAGAAAAGGCTTGCCCCTTGCCATGATTGTCGGGTGGAGCATCGGTGGTAATTGAATTTCCTGAAAGCAGGTGTGTGGCAACTGTGCGCAAACCGGCTGCGTATGTTACAATAGAAGTCATTCTGATTCCGTTTTTTGCATAAATTTAAGTGTGCCTGATTAGATTTCCGGCTCGTGGTTGTGAACAAATTCGGGGGCTTCGTTGTATAAATAGTTGTTACTTGGCTTTTCAAATTAAATATCAAAGCGCATTGCGGGTTTTAGCATTTCTTTTCTTTGGATTTTTCCTCACCACATCAGCCGTTGCTCAACGCAGCACGATGAACCTGCCGCCAGTGGAGGAAAAAGGAGTGCTGCTGCATGACGAATGGAGTTTTGGCGGACGGTTGCTTACAAACGGATGGGAAATTTTTGGCGAACGCGCAAAAATTAAAAGCATCCACAAAACACGCATTATACAATTCGGTTTTTCAGAAATCAAACACTGGAAAGAACGCAAGCAGCAGGCGGAATATACTTTCCTCGGCTCCAACCTTGAATCACCAAAAAATTTCTATTACGCAAAACAAAACCTGTTTTACACGCTTCGCGCAGGCTACGGATTCAGAAAAAATCTTGCCGACAAAGCGGAGAAAAACGGGGTGCGCGTTTCGTTTAGTTATTTGGGCGGAATCACGATTGGCTTGCTGAAACCCTATTACCTTGACCTTGCTTATCCCGTGGAAGATAACAACCCGGACGTACTCACGTTTATTATTGTCACTCAAAAATATTCAGAGAAAAATGCTGACGAGTTTCTTGATTGGTATTCCATAGCAGGCGCCTCGGGTTTTAAATACGGTATCACAGAAATTGAGCCGGTGCCCGGTGTGTATGGCAAGTTCGGATTGGATTTCGACTGGGCGGGAAAAGAAGAATTCGTGAAAGAACTTGAAGTGGGGTTGATTCTTGACCTGTATTACAAGCGTGTGCCTATTATGGTTTCTGACGATAATAAGTTTTACTTTCTCTCCGCTTATATCAGTTTCCAGTTTGGGAAACGATGGTAGTTCTATCAGTTTACAGTGTTCTGTTTACAGTTGTCAGTTTTGTTTCTCTCTTTCAAATCATTTACAGTTATTGACTAAGAAAATCGGAACTTTGTATTCCGTAAAACTGTAAACAGGAAACCGCAAACTCTCTCAGAAATGATTGACCTCCCGATTGCTGAACCCACTGAACGAACTCGCAAGCCGAGTTGGTTGCGCGTGAAACTTCCGATTGGCGAAAACTATAAGGCTGTTCGTGGGTTGGTTGATGAGCATAAGTTGCATACTATTTGTGAAAGCGGCAACTGCCCGAACATGGGCGAATGCTGGGGCGCAGGCACAGCAACATTTATGATTCTTGGAAATGTATGTACACGCTCGTGTGGCTTTTGCGCGGTGAAAACAGGAATGCCTTCAGAAATTGATTGGGATGAACCTTACCGTGTTGCGGAGTCAATCAAGCTCATGCGCGTGAAGCATTGCGTGATTACCTCCGTTGACAGAGATGAGTTAAAAAATGGCGGCTCAAAAGTGTGGGCTGCTACGATTCGCGCTGTGCGTGAAATTGCCCCCGGCACAACGATGGAGACTTTGATTCCCGACTTTAAGGGAAGCATTGACAGCATTGATGACATCGCCAAGGAAGCGCCTGAAGTGGTTTCACACAATATGGAAACGATTAAACGACTCCATCCCCTTGTGCGACCGCAGGCAAAATATGAGCGCAGTCTTTTCGTAATCAATCGCCTGAAAGAAAAAGGGATGCGCACTAAATCAGGCGTGATGGTTGGCTTGGGCGAAACGCAGGAAGAAATGTTCGCGCTGATGGATGACCTTATTGTGGCAGGATGCGATGTGCTCACCATCGGGCAATATCTGCAACCAACAAAACAACATCTTCCTGTTCTTGAATTCGTTCACCCCGATACGTTCCAACTTTACAAAGAAGCAGGCTTGCAGAAAGGATTGAAGTATGTGGAGAGCGGTCCGCTTGTGCGGTCTTCGTATCATGCGGAGCGGCATTTGAAGTGATACGCCTCATCCCGCCCCTCTGCAAAAGGAGAGGGAGTCCGAACAGCATGTCTTTATTAGAAAGTATTCATTCCGATTCTTTTTGTGTTTGAATCAAATTTCACTACTACACTTTATTTATTTCTGACCAAATGAGTTGGAATCTATTCAATACCGCCTTCTCCCAGAGATACGGTTGTAGCGCAGCATAAGCAAGTTCGCCTTCTCGATAAGTTACATCGCTGAACAACACGTTTTCAATTTGCTTTTTTACAATAGCCGCATCTATCCATTCGCTTTGAGAAAAATCAGGCGAGTTAATTAAATTGAGAAAATATTCTTTCCATGCACCTTTCATCCAATCAACGATTGGCGTTTGAAAACCCATTTTATACTTCCTATAAATCACTTCTTTCGGAAGAAAAGGAGAAACAGCATCACGCAATAAAGTCTTTGTGTATCCATTCCTGATTTTGCTTGTCCAGGGAATGGAAAAGCAATACGACACAATGCGGTGGTCAAGAAACGGCATCCTGATTTCTACTCCGCTCATCATTGCGTATCGGTCATAGTTGCGCAGCAGAGTAGGCAGGTTTTCTGTGTGAAATAATTTAAAGAGCGCATCATTGAACGCAGTAGTGTTTTGTTTAACTGCTTTTTTCAATTCGCTGCCGAGATACGGCATAAAAGCTTTGAAATTGAACGAACCACTCACCCGTTGAAAATAATGCTCCACTCCTACCATTTCTTTTTTGAATTGAGCAAATGGCGGAACAATACCGCGATAAGTTTCCAAAATATTCTTTATCGCAAATGGATTTAAACCGCAATCCCAAAATGCGTTGAGTAAAAATGTGTCATAACCTGAGAAGAGTTCATCCGCCCCATGCCCATCAATGGAAACAAATACGCCTGCTTTTCTTTCAGCAGAATATGTTTGCACCATCGGCACCGGACTGGTAATGTAGAGTTCTTCAAAATGGTAAAGCGCGTTTTCGAGATTTTTTATTCCTTTAAGCGCGTCAATTTCTATTACATGCGATTGAATATTGAGATGTTGCGCAACCTGCTTTGCATAAGGCGTTTCATCGAGCGGAGTATTGGGCATGGAAGCGATGAACGCATGTTGCCAGTCTCCATTATTTGCATTTGATTTTGCCGCCTGTGCAATTCCCGCAGCAATCGCACTGGAATCAACGCCACCACTCAATGCAGTGCCAACAGGCACATCCGAACGTAATCGAATTTTACACGCATCAATAAATAGTTCTCTAAACTCTGCTACCTGACGTGAATACTGCTGCGGCACCTCATGCAGATGCTCGCGTGTGTCCCAATATTTTGTTGTGGTGAGTTTTCCATTTTTGAATATGCCAAAATGCGCTGCGGGAAATCGAAGAATGCCTTCAATCAAACATTTATCAGTTGGTTCATACGCAAACAGATTTTCTTTCATCCACTGAAAATCCTTTGATAACTTCACTTCAGGCAGAAACGGAACGAGCGCTTTCATCTCTGAGCCAAACACAAACGCAGTTCCAACGAAAGCATAAAACAACGGCTTCTTCCCAAAACGGTCGCGACTGAGAAAAAGCGATTTCTCTTTTTTGTCCCAAATCGCAAACGCCCACATGCCATTCAACTTCTGCAAGCATTGAGCGCCCCATTCAGCATATGCAGCAAGAATTACTTCCGTATCGGTTTGTGTTTTAAAAACATAGCCCTTCTGTTCTAACTCTTTTTTTATTTCCTTGAAATTGTAAATCTCTCCGTTGTGCGTAATCACATATCGCTCACTGTGCATCGGCTGCTTGCCTGAATCTGACAAATCAAGAATGGAAAGCCTGCGATGCCCAAGTAGCACTTCTTTCTCATTTCCTTCCCAAGTGCCGGAGCCATTGGGTCCGCGATGCGCGAGCAGGTTGAGCGCCCGTTCAAAAAACTGAGGCGATTTAAAAGCAGGAACTGTTCCGAGGATGCCGCACATTTCAGGATGGATATAAATTAGTGATGAAGAAGCCGCTCAATCACTGTCGTGAGTCTTTCAATATTTTTCTGCGCGGTGAAATCCCTTGTAATTTTCCGTCTGCCTGCTTCTCCAAGCATGGAAGCAAGCGCAGCATTCTCTCCTAAGTTAATAATATACTGAGCCATTCCATCTATATCGCCTTCTTCAACCAACAAGCCTGTTTTATCCTGTTCAACCACTTCTGGAATTCCTGCGTGGAGCGTGGCAATAACAGGCAATCCTGACGCGCTTGCTTCCATGACGGCTACCGGTGTGCCTTCCGTGTCATTAGATGGCGTAGTAACGGAGTGCTGAACAAACGCTCTGCATTGCGACATTAATTTCGCGACTTCTTTGTGCGACACGATGCCTTTAAATGTTACCGCATGTTCTATCTTCAACGCTTTCGTTAAAATTTTACATGCTTCCAACAAGTATCCTTCGCCAACCATTACCAATCTAGCATCCGGTATTTGCAGAAGCGCTTTCTCAAAAGCCAGAATGGTGAGATGCGGACTTTTTGATGCTTCAAAGCGACCTGTGGCTAAAAAGACAGGTGGATTCTTACCGGCATCATGATATTGAAATACTTCTGTATCAGCACCGCTTGGGTTGTAATAAATTTTTTCAGCCTGCGCGCCCAGCCGCTGCAATTGCGCTTTCATGGCATTCGAAACCACAAAAAGAGCCGATGCTGTTTGAAATAATTTTCGATAATCAGCGGCATACTCCTTCAGCATGTCTTCGCGGTAAGCATCATATCCTCTGAAATAAACAATGAGTGGGATATTCAACTCACTGCAAATGTCCATCATCTTTACACCGGAAGGTCCATATTGCGCAAGGACGAGTTCAATTTTGTTTTCAATAAAGAATTTTTTGATAGACAACTTCAGCAGCGTTTTATTCTCTGCATCGGCACCGCAGGCGAGCGGCAAATCTTCCATACCGTACTTTGTGGGCAAATATCCTGTGTGCAGATAAAAAACATAATACGGGAGTTTAGTTACATGCGCACGAATAAATGTTTCGGAATACTTTTCCTTATTGGTTGATACAATTGCGATTCTGCGTTTGCTGTCGTTCATCCGAGACTTATTTAACCCATGTTGAATACCACATCTCTAACACTGCAAGCGACCATAATTTATTGAAATCACGTTGCTGCATCCAGCTATCTATGGCTATTTGGTTGATCAAACCATCTTTCACAAGAGATGCTCCGCTCAATGTTTCTTTAAAAAAATCAGAGTCGTCATAGAGCGTATTCGGTCCCACAAAACCGCTTTTGGGTTTGTTCAATACCCCCTTGTCTATTCTCCCATTCAGCATTTCCCTGAGCACGGTTTTATTTTTTCCCGGTTGAAAATAAACACTTTCATCAAGGGAAAACATGTATTCCACTAACTGTCGGTCAAGAAAAGGCATCCGCACTTCAAGCGAACATGCCATGCTTACACGATCAACTTTTGTCAGCGCCATTTCGGAAAGGAAAGTTCTGAAATCCAGCAGTTGCAAGGATTTAACAGGCGACATCCCCTGCTCAAAATTTTTTAAATAAAGCCAGTCTTCCCGTTCGGTAATTTCCTTGTGCAAATCATCACACAGCAAAAAACGCAAATTTTCATGGTTGATTCTTGATGCTGCAAAATTGAGCGCATAATAATCTACGGCAGCCGGAATAACGCGCACTCCTGAAGCAGTTGTTTTCATTCCGCCTTCCTGTTCTTCAATCAAAGCTGCGAACCCCTGATGCCAGGTGTAGCCTGCAAATACTTCATCGCCACCATCGCCAGACAACACCGATTTAACATGTTGCCGCGCTTCTTTGCTGTTGAGATATGTCGGGATAATTGATACGTCAGCAAGGGGCTCATCAAAAAAATATGCGAGTTCCTTCATCGCATAAATGCTTTCAGCGCCAATCATTTTCGAGTGAAGCGGATGCCGGAAAGTTTTTGCAGTGAGGGAAGCAAGTTCATGTTCACTCTGCGCCCAATCATTAAAACCCATTGTAAAACTTTCCGCTTGATAGCCAAGCGTTGAAAGGAAATAAGCAATGGCTCCCGAATCAAGTCCTCCGCTAAGAAACAAGCCGAGCGGCACATCACTCAACAAATGTTTTTCAATTGAATCTTTCAAATATTGCCGCGCTTCGTTCACGGCATTATCGAATGTTTTAACCGTATTCATGCGGGGCAAATCCCAGTAGCGGGAAGGCGCAGAAATGCTGCCGTTGGAATATTCGAGAAAATGAGCCGGAGGTAATTTGCTGATGTTTTTAAAAATGGATTTCGGGGAAGGCACGTAGCGGTAGGTCAGATAATCCATCAGCGCGGAATAATTAATTTCGCGGGGAACAGACTTGTCGGAAATAATTCCTTTCAATTCAGAAGCAAAAACAAATCTCTCCTCATCTGCATAATAATATAATGGCTTCATGCCGAACCTGTCACGCGCGAGAAAAAAAAACGATTTCTTTTCATCCCAAACGACAAAAGCAAACATGCCCTCTAATTTATTCACCACTGCACTGCCCCACTCTTCATAGCCGTGTAAAATCACTTCCACATCTGTCGTTGACTTGAAAACATGACCTTTTTTCTGCAACTCAATTCTCAACTCCTTATAGTTATAAATTTCGCCATTACTCGCCAACCAAAGCGTTCCATCTTCATTGCTCATTGGCTGTTTGCCCGATTCGCTTAAATCAATAATGGCAAGGCGCGTATGTCCGATTGCCGTTTTGCGGTCAGATGAAAAATAATATCCAACACCATCGGGGCCACGATGCTTCAGGCTTTCCGTCATTGCATGAAAAACCTGCTCATCCACCGAATGCGTCTTGCTGTAATATCCTGTGAATCCGCACATTAGTTATATCAAATCACGCAGTTGTTTCAACATAATTAAGGAAAAATTGCTACGCTTAGATTGCTTGCACTGTAAAGTAGCCTGAAACTCTGTAAATGAATAGAGCGTGAACTAACTATTTTTAAACAAAAATGCTTTCAAAGCTGCATAAGAATTCTCCATCAACAGAGCCTTCTTGGGTTTTGACATACATGCCGCAAGCCGCTCTGGGATTTCAATTTTCTTACCAACCGTTTCTTCAACAACATCAAGAAATTTTACGGGGTGCGCTGTTTCAAGAAAAATTCCTGTTGCTTTGTTCTTGGTCAAATAATTATCTAATGCTGCAAATCCCACAGCACCATGCGGGTCAAGCAGATAGCCGTGATTTTCATATACAGCTTTCATCGTTTGACGTGTTTCATCGTCTGTGAAATGATAGCCCGTAATATCCTGCCGCATCACATGCACATCGTTTGCATACAAGTCAAGCATACGGACAAAATTGCTCGGATTGCCGACATCCATCGCATTGGAGATTGTTTGAACAGAAGACTTTGGTGAAAAATTTCCCGTAGATAAATAGTTTGGAACAATGTCGTTCGTATTTGTTGCCGCGATAAATTTCTCAACCGGTAGTCCCATGCGCTTTGCAATTAATCCGGCAGTAAGATTGCCGAAATTTCCACTGGGGACACAAATTACAACCGGCAGATTCTTTTCTAAAACTTGCGCATAAGCAATCAAATAATAAAATATCTGCGGAATCAGTCTTGCTACATTGATAGAGTTCGCAGAAGTGAGCGTGATTTGCTGTGTCAATTCTCTATCGGAAAATGCCTGCTTCACTAAGCGCTGACAATCATCAAATGTTCCTTTGATTTCAAGTGCGGTGATATTCTGACCAAGTGTAGTTAATTGCTTTTCCTGAATCTCGCTCACCTTCCCGCTGGGATAAAGGATAACGACCTTCATTCCTTTCACACCCAGAAAACCATTTGCCACCGCGCTGCCCGTATCACCTGATGTGGCAACCAGTACAGTAATATCTTGTTCCTCCTTTTCACGGAAATGTGTAAGCATACGCGCCATGAAGCGCGCGCCCACATCTTTAAAAGCAAGCGTAGGTCCGTGAAAAAGTTCAAGCGAATAAACTCCTTCTTTCACTTTCACCAAAGGAATCGGGAAGTCAATAGTTTCGGAAACGATGCGCTGAAGTTTAGCTGCGGAAATATCTTCACCCAAGAACGCTTCAGCAACTGCAAAAGCAAGTTCAGCGCTTTGGCTCTCAAGCGCACCAGCGGACGCTGACGCGAGAGAAGTAAATAAATCAGCGGGCAATTGCGGAATACGCTCCGGCATAAACAAGCCTCCATCATCGGCAAGCCCTTTCAACACGGCTTCCTGCAAGGAAACTCTGAGTGATTTATTATTAGTACTGTAGAATTTCATGTTAATCAATAATTCTTGGTCCATGCTCTGCCACGCGGCAGAAAAAGAATTCATTTTCAATGCCATTGTCGCTAAAGGTTTCACTCATTTGCACAGCAACACGCTCGGCAGTAACTTTTGATGAACATAATGCAAACATCGAAGGTCCTGAGCCGGAGATGGTGCAACCAAGCGCGCCCGCATCCATCGCTGCTTTCTTCACAGAATCAAATCCGGGAATCAATACAGAGCGCACAGGTTCAATGACAACATCCTGCAACGACCTGCCGATCAATTCATAATCACCTTTATACAAGCCTGCAATAAGCCCCGCCACATTTCCCCATTGAATCACTGCATCTTTCAGCGTGATTTTATCTTTCAGAATTTTACGCGCATCTTCCGTGCGCACTTCAATCTGCGGATGTACCACAGCACAATGCAATCCTTTTGGAAAATCCAACTTGATAATATCCAATGGCTTGTAGCTTCTGATTAACACAAATCCGCCAAGCATTGCAGGCGCCACATTATCGGCATGTGCAACACCTGTTACATAGCGTTCGCCTTCTGCGGCAAACGATACCATCTCCACCGCAGTAAATGGATTTCCCATCAACTCATTCGCGGCAAATACGCTCGCTACTGAACTTGCCGCGCTTGAACCCAATCCGCTGCCCGGCATGATTTTCTTTAGAATTTCAATTTCAAATCCTTGCTTGCTTCCTAATTTATCAAGCATCGCTTGCAGCGAAATTCCGCTCACGTTTTGTTCAGGCTGCTCGGGGATATTGGAATAAGGCGTTTTATTGATAATGCGAATGCCCGACTTGTTGGAAAGGCGGACAATCATTTCATCACCCGGATTTTCCAATGCAAAACCAAGAATATCGAAACCGGAACCTACGTTGGCTACAGTGGCGGGAGAGAATATTTTGAGGGATTTGGGCATGGAAGTTTATACGGCATTAAATGCGGGGCAGTTAGCATCCATATTCAAGAAATTTCATCAAGGTCTGATAATACCCTGTCATACAAATCTTTTCCGACTCTGAATCCTGCTTCGATTATCAATTTATCAAACAGGATTTTTGCCGATAGTATGATGCGCTGTTTTTTAGCTTTAGCGATAACGCCCAGGAGCCCGGTTGTTTCAAGCCCAAGCTGATTTGCCGCCCTTCTGCCGTCTAATTCATCAATTAACAGCACATCGGCATGAATCTGAAGTCCGAGCGCAATCGCTTCCGTTTCACCTTCGTCAAATAAATATTTACGGACAAGAGCGAGATGTTCTTTATCGGGGGTTAAAACTTCAATCCATTTCGCTTTCAAAAAAACCGATAAATCAACATTGAATTTCTCCAACGCAATTACTTCTGCATGAACTTTTGGCGGGATGATTATTTTCTCATAAATGCGCTGAAGCAGGGACAATTCCCCGATTACAATCAAGTTGGCTATGCGGGACGTATCGCTTACAACGGCAATCACAATCCTTTTTTAATTACTTCCAAGTCCTGCTCATACATTTCCATTGTGTAGTGCAGCGGAATTGCTCTTTTTGCCAGTTCCTGTTGCATCTGTAATTTATGCAAGGCGCAAAATTCAGCCGCTTTGCCAAGCGTGAAAATATTTTTCTCAAACAGGAAAACCGCCAGTTCCAGCTTTAGCTTTTGTTCATCCATGCCAGCTCCCTCTAATTGAAAATCTGAGATTTCAAGTTTCATAATTCCGTTTCATCAAAGTTAATCCAAAAGTTAAGCAAGTGTCCCTGCATCCGCACAGTCAGAAGTATTACACATTCGCCACCCGAATAATATCCGCAAACACTCCTGCTGCCGTTACTTCCGCGCCTGCGCCTGCTCCACGCACAACTAATGGTTGCTCCACATAGCGGTCGGTATAAAACAGCACGATGTTGTCTTTTCCCTGAATCCAGTAAAACGGATGGCTCATATCAAACTCCGTCAGGCGCGTGAATGCTTTCCCGTTTTCATAAGTCGCAACGTAGCGCAGTTTCTTTCCCTGCTTTTCTAATGCTGCGCGTTGATTTTCAAATTCAGCATCATAGTTTACCAACTCTTTCAGAAATGCTTCCGATGTTTTTGCTTTCTGACATTTTTCAGGAAGGAAATTTCCGCGTTGGATTGCATCATATTCCAGCTTAGCTCCGCTCTCGCGGGCGAGAATCAAGATCTTACGCGCAACATCAATGCCATTCAAATCAATGCGCGGGTCGGGTTCAGATAATCCCTTTTGTTGTGCTTGCTTCACGGCTTCGCTGAACGGAACTGTTTTACTATAAGTATTGAAAATATAATTCAGCGTTCCTGAAAGAATTGCTTCCATCTTGTGAATCTTATCTCCGCTTTTCATCAAATCATTCAGCGTGCTGATAACAGGCAAGCCTGCGCCTACATTGGTTTCAAACAAAAATTTGATTCCCTTGCGCTGCGCGATTTCTTTCAACTCTTTGTATTCGGAATATTTACTTGAACAAGCAACCTTATTCGGTGTTACGATGGAGATGCTCGCGTTCAATACTTTCTTATAGCACGCTGCAATGTCAGCATTTGCGGTGCAGTCAACGAAAACGCTATTGGGCAAATTCATGAAAATCATCTTGTCAATGAATTTGAGGATGTTTGATTTCCCGCCCTGCTCTTCTAAGCTTTTCTTCCACGCTGAAATGGAAATGCCTTCTTCGGTAAAGTGCATCTTGCGGCTGTTGGCAATTCCTGCCACTTTAATGTTGATGTGATGTTCTTCGGCAAGCTGCTTTGCGTGTTCATTCAATTGCGTGAGCAACACATTCCCAATCGTGCCCACGCCCATCAGGAACACATGCACATCGCGCGTTTCAGAAAGAAAGAATGAATCATGGATTGCGCCCAACGCTTTGCGCAACTCACGATTCTCAACCACCAATGAAATATTTAACTCCGATGAACCCTGTGCAATCGCAGCGATGTTGATGCCATTTCTTCCAAGTGTGCTGAACAACTTTCCCGCAACTCCGCGCGACTTCTTCATGTTCTCGCCCACAATCGCCACGATGGACATGTCATTCACCACTTCCACTTTTTCAATATGCTTCTGGCGGATTTCAAATTCAAATTCCGCTTCGATTGCTTCCTTCGCCTTCACGCCATCATCGGGCGACACGGCAAACGTGATAGAATGTTCTGATGATGCCTGCGAAATCAAAATCACATTCACTTTATTGTTTGCAAGCGCGGTGAACAACCGCTTTGAAATGCCCGCCACGCCTATCATGCCGCTGCCGTGCAACGTGCAGAGCGCAATGTTATCAATTGATGAAATGCCTTTGATGGGCGAACCTGTGTCGGATGTTTTCTTTGTAATCAGCGAACCTTCCGCATCGGGGTTGAATGTGTTTTTAATCCACAGCGGAATGCTCTTGCTAAAAACCGGCTGAATAGTGGGAGGATAAATCACCTTTGCGCCAAAGTGCGACATTTCCATCGCTTCGGCATACGACAACTGTTTAATGGGAAATGCTTTGCTCACCTTGCGCGGGTCAATAGTTAGTACGCCATCCACATCCGTCCATATTTGTAACTGCGATGCTCCCAATGCTGCGGCAACAAGCGATGCCGTGTAATCAGAGCCTCCTCTGCCGAGCGTAGTGACTTCATTTTCGGGCGTACTGCCAATGAAGCCGGGATAGATAATCAGCGCGTGTGTGCCGAGATATTGCTTGCGGATATTTTCATTTGTCTCGTGCATGTTCACATGCGCGTTGCCAAAGTTGCGGTCGGTTTTAATGAGCGCGGCAGCATCGGCAAGCACCGTTTCGATACGCTGATTCTTAAATGCTTCGGTAACGATGTAAGAAGAAATGCGCTCGCCAAAACTCATCACATAATCTAATGTTTTCAGCGAGAGTTCCTTCACGAGGAACACGCCATGCAGAATGTCGCCCAATTCGTTGAACAGCATTTTCACCTGCGCCACTACCCCACCCTGCCGCTTCACGTCTATAAGCGCTTTCACGGAATCAATATGGCGCTTCTCCAGCACGAGCAGGATGTCTTTGTATTCTTCGTTGCGAACGCCTGCTTTTTTTCCAGCATCCAGCAACTGGTCGGTAACTCCGCCAAATGCCGACACCACCACCACAAGACGGTCGTCTTCGAGTTCTTTCTTTACTATTTTAATAACAGTTTGTATCGTTTGCGGTGTGCCGACAGATGTTCCTCCGAACTTGAATACTTTCATGGATAGTTCTTAGATTTTTTAAAAGCACATAAAACTATCTGTTAGTTGATGGTTGACAGTTGATAGTTGTCCGTAGGGGGTTGTTAGTTGTCAGGAGTGTGGACGGGAAAGGATTTGATAATTCGGTGATTTGGATATGTGATATCGCGTGGAATAGCACACGGATGACACAGATATCACAGATTGAGACGGATTAAGCGGATTTTGAGATGCTTTGCTCGCTCCCACTAACTCTTACGCTGAGTCTGTGAATGGCACACGGATTACACAAATAAGAAGTATGTCTGCCGATTTGAATCGTTCTATTCTTTAGAGGCTTACTGATTTTCGTGGCATCCCGCAATGTGGAACTTTCGCTCAGAATCAATAGCTATAGAATCGCGCCAACGGATGGGCACTTTGTGCATACCTTCTCGCGGTTCATTGCTAACGCAAGAAGACGCAACCTTACCTAAGCAAAGAGTGCTACCAGGTCAACACGAATTTAAATCCACTTGATACTCAATGATTTCCATTGCCGCTTTGTCCACCTCAGAGGATTGGCTTCAGCCAACAGATATAAATGTTCAAAGCGAACGGGCTTTAGTCAAAAAAAAGAAGAATTTGGCTAAAGCCCGTTTTTTTTGTTTCCTCATTTCGTTGGCTTCAGCCAACGGCAATGCAAAAAACAGCTAACAAATTAAAATGCGTGTTGCCCCGACAGTGTTACTGATTTACTTTCACCAATTTGGCTTTCACAGTAACATTGGTTTTCATATAGATAAACGGAAAACCTTTGCTCTCGCCTTCATATTGCGGATAAAGTACTGCATCAAAATCTGGATTTTCTTTCAACAGTTTGTAAGCTGCATAAGATTCCGTGAGGGTCATCGGAGTGTTGCCGATAATCGGGATACTGAAAGTTGTTTTTCCTGCTTCACCGATTTCTTTCTTGAATAACCTTTTCCAGTCCACCCCTAAAATAATGGTTTGGGATGCTGATGCAGACTTCACTTCAGAAATCTGCACGTCCTTCTTTTCGAGTTGCAGGCGCGCATTTGAATCTGCTAAAGTTCTCTTCGAAAGCGTACAGCCGGAAGTCATTATCAACATTGAAACGGCAAAAGACAAGTAAACATTCATTTTAGTCATGGTAATTGATTTAAGAATTTAAATAAAAATATTTTAACACCGCAATAATAATAAAAATATTCTTCTGATAAAAAAGGCAACATAAAATCCTGCCGGAGAGAGGTGACTTTCCTGAAATTCAGCTTACAGCCTCGTGCCAGATGTTCATCTTTCCTCCTTAATATTTTGACACGATATGGAAACAGGCTTGTTTCTTTTCATACGTCACCCAGCACTTTCCTTCCTGCTTCAGATCAAATAATACGTTTGCCAATGTCTCTTTTAAATATTTCGTTTGCGCATGGCTTTTAACAGGCACAAAAATTTTCCTGAAAAACCATTTCACGGATGCGTTATAGCGGGTGTAGGAAATATCAAAGGCAATGCCGCGCATGTGGGCGCTCTCCTCTGAGGCGTTGGAGTTTTTTTGCCTTAGTTTTTTATTTGAATCTTGCGTGCGCAATAAGGATGTAACTCGCAACTGCGTGCCTTTTAAATCGCTGTCTTTTAATTCATCAGAAAACCTGCTGCCGATGGTTTCAAGCAGTTCCGCAGTGTTTGGAGTTAAATAAGGATAGCTGTGCGTGAGTTTATCCAGTAGATAATTATTATCCCCTTCCAACTTCGTGAGCTTGCCTGCATCTGCAAGCGAATCAAGCAGTGTATGATTTTTTACCGGCTGAATGCCGAGCGCCTTGCTTTTTTTCTTGTAATCTGCCGTTACATCGCTTAGTTTATCGCTGCGCGCTTCTATTTTGTAGCCGGCTGAATTCCTCTTTTCTTTTTTTACGCTTTGATAAGCCTCAAAGGCATAGTCAGACCGGAGGAAGAAAAACGAAGCTGTAATAATTGCAGCCGCAACGACTGCGTGTAGTTTACTCTGCATGTGTAGCGTAAAACTAAATCAGAGGGCAAGTATTATTTGTTGCAGATTTAAACACCAGCGTATGAATAATTAAGGAAAGTAGTCTCTGCATCTATAGCGAGAATGCGATGTTGATTTGGCGCATGCCTGTTGCAGAACCCGTTGCAAATAGCATATAGATGATACAGTTGAGACATCTATCGAATTACCGAATCATCAAATCACCACATCAGAATTTATTCCGCCACATCATGGATTCCACGGGTTTCAGTGTGCGCTTATTATATTTTGCTGAATGCTTTTTATTATAGGGCATTTCAACTTCGCCTTTCACAGCAAAATAAATTAACTGTCCCACAGGCATCCCGGGATATATACGCACGGGGTGAATGCAGGAAATTTCGAGCGTCCACGTGTTGCAAAAGCCGATGTCGCCTTTGCCAGCGGTTGCGTGGATATTGATTCCCAGCCTTCCGATGCTTGATTTGCCTTCGAGAAAAGGAACCTGCTTGTGTGTTTCGGTATATTCTTCCGTGACTCCGAGATAGAGCGTGCCGGGTTGAATCACGAAGCCTTCATCGGGCAGCAGAATTTCAATGATTTCATTATGCACGCGCGCATCCAGCGTGTGGTGTTTGTAAACTGCGAGATAGCGACCCAAGTGTACATCATACGAATTACTTCCAAGACATTCGGGGCGGAATGGCTCGATGAGAATGTTTTCGTTTTCTATTTCTTTGAGAATTTCTTTGTCGGTGAGAATCATGGCGGATTTTAATGGGGGAGCGAAGATAATAGAGATAGCATTCTTTGAGAAACTAAAACAAATCGTTATTGCGAGGCTTTGCGAAGCAATCTCCTTTTTAGATAGTTACTTTGAGCGGGGGATTCTTCGGTCGTAAGACTCCCTCAGAATGACGCTTTGATTAAAGCGCTTCAATTCGCCAAACCATCACGCTGCGGTCATCGCTGCATGAAATGAGCAGGTTATCGTGCGATGTCCAAAGGAGTTTATTCACGGAATTTACGTGACCATCAGATTTATCCTTGTCAATTACTTTGAGCAGCTCAAAAGTTGCCGCATCCCAGATTTTAATGGATTTGTCGCGGGCGGCAGTGGCAAACAGCTTTCCATCGGGACTGTAAACAATGCAATTGATGGTGAACAGATGCGCAAGAATTGTTTTCAGCAATTGAAATTCATGCTCTCCGTCCCATACTCTTAGTTGAGCATCACGTGAGCCAGTAAGCAGGCGTTTGCCATCGGGGGAAAAGCAAACGGAGAACACAGAGTTTCCATGCTGCTCAAGGGCATAAAGCGTATCGAATTTTTCAGAATCAAGGATGTAGGCGATATTATCACTGCACCCGGCAGCGAATAATTTCTTTGTGGGATGAAAAGCAAGTTGCCGAATGTTCTTTTGCGAAACCCGAATTGATTTCAATAACAACAGGCTTGCGCTATCAATCACCGAGAGCATTCCGTCTCCGCCTGCTGCAAGAATATGCTTCTTTTCCTTATCAATCTGAATATCATACACACCGCCTTGATGAAATGCGAGATGGCGGATTTCTTTTTTATCCTTCAAGTCGAGCACATGAATGCCGCCCTGCATCTGCCCGATGAGCAGCAGGTTATTTTCGGAGTGCATCTGCAAGGAAAAAATATTCGCCTGCACTTTTGACACTACAACTCCGTTGCGCAAATCTTTCAAATCCCAGCGGATTACCATGCCGTCACCGCTGCCTGAATAGAACAAATCAGGTGAAGATGCATCTTGCAACAAGGTATAAACCGAGCCGGTGTGTCCGGGAAGTGTCGCGACTTTAGTGACTTTCAATTGAATCATTCAACGCAAAGCAATTTTGAATTTGGTAGTAGTGCAGTCTATAGATTCGTCATTCTGAGCGAAGGCTCTGCGAAGCGAAGAATATCTTCACTTGAAGAGTGAGATGCTTCGCTGTCGCTCAGCATGACGAAACTGAAACACTGCTGTAAATTTGGCAAACTATGCCGCTGATAAAGATAGAGCATCTTGCGAACGCAGTGTTTGGCGTGTGTGAAGCAACAGAAAATGAAACATTTTTCCTGAACCAGATTCCGGCTGGCTACATGACGGGCTATGAGCCGCAGCGGTTCAGCGAGCGGAGAAGAAAAGAGTTTCTCGCCTCGCGCTGGTTGTTGCGGCAAATTTTACAAGATGATTCGGTTTCACTTGCAGTTGATGAAAACGGGAAGTTGAAAGACACGAAGGGAAACTACCAGTTTTCGCTTTCGCACAGCGGCAACAGGGTGGCGGCAATTGCAAGTAAAACACATCCTGTTGGGATTGACGTTGAAGAAATCCATCCGCGCATTTTGAAGGTGATGCATAAATTCCTGAATGAACAAGAGAAGCAAGCGCTTGGAGAAAATCCTGAGTTGTGGCGCATTACGCTGTGCTGGTCTGCTAAGGAAAGTATTTTCAAAATGATAGAAACGCCTGGATTGTCATTCAGTAATGATATTCAGTTGTCTCTGCCATCAAATGAAGCGGGAAGTTTTATTGCGAACGTGAACTGGAATGCTCAATGGCAGAACGTGAAGATGTGTTTTGAAAAATCAGACGGATTTGTGTTGACATATTGTGTACCAACCATTAATGAGGGGATTGCTTTGCTGCGCTCGCAATGACGATGAAAACCTTATTTCTGATTCGCCATGCTAAATCAAGTTGGGAAGATGCAAGTCTTTCGGATAAGGAACGCCCCTTGAAAAAGCGCGGAGTGAGCGATGCGCAAATCATGGGAAAGGTGCTGCACAAACATGGTATCAAGCCGATTCAGATTATTTCCAGTCCGGCAATACGGGCTTTGCATACTGCTGAAATTATTGCCGCTCAATTAGGTTTCGACAAGAAGAAAATTGAAAAGAACAAACAATTGTATTTCGAGGGAATTGAAAATATTTTCAAGGTGATTCAATCACTTGATGCGAAAACAAACACTGCTTTTATCTTCGGGCACAATCCTGATTTTACGCAGCTTGTGAATTTGTTTTCTGCAACGGGAATTGAGAATCTGCCTACGTGCGGAATTGCGGGTATTGAATTCAACGTGAAAGATTGGAGCGAAGCAACTGCTGCAACTGGCAAGCTGTTGTTTTATGATTTTCCGAAACGGCACAGATAATATTTAACCACAAAGAGCACAAAGGGAAAACACATAAAGAGTACAGAAAGGCGATTTTTTTTCTTTGCGCGCTTCCTAATAAAAATCTTCGTATTCTTTGTGATTGATGCTTTCTTTTTTTGGTTAAATGAAATCAAGTATTTTTGCCGTTCATTAAAAACCAAAAAACCATTTTATGAAAGCGAGAAAACTTTTATTAGCGATGATGACGATTGCATCCATCACCCTGTTTAATGCCTGCACGGAAGATGCCTGTGAAGGCGAAACCTGTAGCGGCAATGGCACTCCAGTGGAAGCAGCGGGGCTTTGCTCCTGCGATTGCGACAACGGTTACTCCGGCAGTAACTGTGAAATTGTGGATCTGTGTATTGTAAATGCCGTTGACTGTGGCGCGAATGGCGATTGCGCGGATGGCGCTTGTGTTTGCGATGCAGGCTACGAAGGCGATAGCTGCCAGACAGTTTCGAGAGTTAAGTTCTTAGGCGTGTATGATGTGACTGACGCTTGCTCTGCTTCGGGCGCAGCTTCATACCAAAGCACGATTACCGCTTCGGGGACAACAATCAATAAGGTGTTGATTGACAATTTCTGGGATTCTTTTGTCAATGCGGTGGAAGGAACAATCAGCGGGTCAACGATTACTATTCCTACGCAAGAGCCGGATGGCGATGGTTTCACCGTGACTGGAACAGGCACTATTAGCGGTGATGCAATCACGCTGACGCTTAACTATAGCGTGGCGGATGGCGCGAACACGGATGTTTGCCAGTCAACATGGACTAAGCAATAAGCGAAGAACATTTGCTTCAATAAAAAAGCCCGACAGAATTCTGTCGGGCTTTTTTATTGAAGTGAAATGGAAGAAATTACTTTCCACCCATCTTAGCTTTCTTCTGCTCGTAGGCTGCTTTTTCTTTTGCATCCATGCCTGCAGTTTTCGGGTCAACCTTTTTGGTTGTTGTTCCGGTCTTCTTTGCAACAGCAGCTTCGAGAGCGGCAGTCTTTGCAACGAGGCTGTCATTGAGCATCTGCACTTTTGCATCATATTCAGCCCTTACAGCACTAATTTCAGCCTGCGCTGCGCCTTTGAGTGAATCAGTAACCGCAGTGAGTTTGCTGTCATACTTAGCCTGAGTTTCTTTCATGGCTGCTTCATTGTTGCATCCGTTGAATGCAAGGGCAGTGAGAATTGTTCCTGCCAGAACGAGTGTCTTTTTCATTTTTCTTGTTTTTGTTTTTTTGAAATGAGGCACGAAATTAGGGAGAAATAAGCAATCGGCAAAAAGGGCGTAAAGGTGGTGTAAGACAAATTGCAACGAGCGTGGCTTTTCCCCTATTAGGGGAAATACAAAGGGGTATCAAATAGTGCCCCTCTGTGTCTTCCGCCTAAGGCGGAGAGAAGCCCACCGCGCGAGCCGGTGCAATTTGTCCTACACCCGCTGTTCTCCCTTCCTGAAACTCATAGATTAAAGTTGGTATTTTTACCACAAGACTTTTCAAAGGTGTCATTCGTAAAAAAACTGATGGATAAGAACGCACGGATGCGTCAACTCACTGCTTGGGCGAAGGAAATCACGCTGCCCGGCTTCGATGAAGTGCCGCTGTATGATGTAACAGTGTTCTTTCGCAATGAAATGAAGCGCAATGTCATTTCGGTGCGCGCGCGCGCCATTGCGTTCACCAGTTTCATGGCGCTGTTTCCCGCGTTGATATTTTTATTCACGCTCATTCCCTATATCCCCGTTGAAAATCTACAGGTCAACCTCGTTGATTTCATTCGCGATCGCATCCCGCTTGATACGTATAAGATGATTGAAAGCACCATCACCGGAGTTATCCAGGAGCAGCGGGGCGATTTGCTTTCAATCGGTTTGGTGTTGGCGCTGTTCCTCTCAACCAACGCGGTGATGTCGCTGATGCAGTCGTTTGATAAATCTTATGTGGTGTTTATGAAGCGTGGAATGCTGAAGACCCGCGCAATTGCATTTGCCTTAACAATCGTGCTATTTTTTCTACTGCTGCTTTCCATTATGACCATTGTGGCGGGAAATACAATACTGCGGCTCATGCTCGACACCTTTCACATCCTCAATCCGTTTAACTTTATTTTGTTCAGCACACTCAAGTGGATGATAGTTATTCTGCTCTTCTTCCTCTCGATTTCATTTATCTTTTATTACGGACCTGCGGTGAAGAAAAAATTCCGCTTCGTATCCGCAGGTTCCACCCTCGCCACGCTGCTTGTGATAGCGATTTCAATCGGCTTCTCTTATTTCGTGAACAACTTCGGGCAGTATAACAGGATTTACGGTTCAATCGGCACCATCATCGCGTTGCAGATTTATATTTACCTCAACTCGTTTGCGCTGCTGCTTGGTTATGAATTGAATCTCGCCATCGCCATTAGTAAAAATATCCGCCAGCACAGAGTGATAGATGAATTGCAGGATGGAATTGTGTGAGCGAGGAAAGTCAACAGTCGTCAGTCAACAGACGACAGTTTTAATGCGGGGCTACTAAATTGCCCTGACCTTTAGGTCGGGGTTTGAGGTGCATTCCAAAAACCGGAAGGGCTTTAGCCCTTTTATCACTCAAATCGGGCTAACATAATGTTTGCAGAGGGAGCGGTTTACCTGCCGGAGTCTAACGTAGGCAGGGGTGAGACTTCCATCTCCACAAACTCCACATCTTTATTTCCCGCAAAAACACTTTCCAGCCTGTGGCGTTGCGTGTCGGTGATAAACACTTGCCCAAAATCATCCTGCGCAATTAACTCAAGGAGCTTCGCGCTGCGGTGTTGGTCGAGCTTATCGAAAATATCATCAAGCAAAAGAAAGGGCGCAACTGCTATTTTATTTTTCAGCCAGCGATACAATCCAAGTTTCAATGAGATGAGAAACGACTTCTGCTGCCCTTGTGAGGCAAACTTGCGGATAATGTGATTGTTCATTAAAAAAACAAGCTCATCGCGATGGATGCCGTTCGTAGTGCGTCTCAAAATACGGTCGCGTTCCACATGTTGAGCAAGCAAACTCCCCATATCACCGTTCAGCATATCCGATTCATAACCGATGCTCATATCTTCATTTGCATCCGACAGATGATTGCATGTTTTATTGATAAAGGGAATGATTTCGCTGATTGCATTTTTCCTGCTTTCATAAAGATATCCCGCAGGCTTCACCATTCGGCTGTCATACACTTCAAGCAGCGGAGCATTGAACGAATTCGTGTCCGCAAATTTTTTCAAAAGCGCATTGCGCTGCAACAACAGGCGGTTGTATTCCTGCAAATTTTCCAAATAAACATGGTCGGTTTGCGACAGCATCAGATCAATGAAACGCCTGCGTTCTTCACTGCCGCCATAAATTAATTCCACATCGTTTGGCGTGCTGAACACAATGGGAAATTTCCCCACATGGTCTGAAAGCTTTTCGTAGCGATTATCCTCTAAGTAAAAATCTTTGCGCTTGTCTTTTTCAACCTTACACTTCACCGCATGGGGAAGGTCATTTTCAAAAAACTCACCGCGCATTGCAAACGAAGTTTCACCATGCCTGATATTTTGAAAGTCGGTGGCAGCAAAATATGACTTGGTGATGCACAGGTAATAAATGGCATCAAGCAAATTCGTTTTCCCGCTCCCGTTATTGCCCGTGATGCAGGTAATTTTCTTTGAAAAGGAAAACGAAGCCTCTTGGTAGTTGCGAAAATTAGAAATGTAAATGGAGCGGAGAAACACGTTTTGTTCAGGCTATGGACTGTTGACTTATTGACTTTGGGTGTAGAGCAAATTGCAACGAGCGTGGCTTTTCCCCTTTTAGGGGAAATACAAAGGGGTATCAATTGGTGGTACTCCTTTGTGTCTTCCGCCTAAGGCGGAGAGATGCCCACCGCGCGATCCGTTGCAAGTTGTCCTACACCCTGACTTTTCTGCTTTGGCAATGCTGCAAATCATAGCTATTTTTGCCGCCAAGTTTTACAGTGAGCACAGTCAAAGCAAAAAAAGAGACGGGCAAGATAGGAAAAGAAACCTACCTGCAATGGTATGAGTTGATGTTGCTCATCCGCAGGTTTGAAGAGCGTGCAGGGGTGCTGTTTGGTCAGCAAAAAATCAGGGGATTTCTCCACTTATATATCGGGCAGGAAGCAATTGCTGCCGGAGTGATTTCTGCTATTCGTAAAGAAGACGGCATCATCACCGCCTACCGCGACCACGGGCTTGCACTTGCAAAAGGCGTTCCCGCAAATGAATGTATGGCGGAACTGTTTGGCAAGTCAACAGGATGCAGCAAGGGCAGAGGAGGCTCGATGCACTTTTTCTCCAAAGAGAATTATTTCTTCGGAGGTCATGCTATTGTGGGTGCGCATATCCCGCTGGGCGCTGGAATTGCTTTTGCCGAAAAATATAAAGGCACCGACAATGTGTGCCTGTGTTTCTTTGGCGATGGAGCGGTGAGGCAAGGCGCGTTGCACGAAACATTCAATCTCGCAATGCTGTGGAAGATTCCCGTGGTATTTGTCTGCGAGAACAACCAATATGCGATGGGCACTTCAGTAGGTCGCTCATCAAACGTGACGGCTATTCACCAGCTTGGCGCTGCCTATGATATGCCTTCCGAACAGGTGGACGGCATGAGTTGCGAAGCGGTGCATGATGCTATCAGTAAGGCAGTTGCCCATGCGCGTAAAGGCGAGGGCGCAAGTTTTCTCGAAATCGTAACGTATCGCTATCGCGGGCATTCGATGAGTGACCCGGCAAAGTATCGCACACGCGAAGAGGTGGAAGAATACAAGAAGCACGACCCGATTGAACAGGTGAAGGCAACATTGCTTGAAAAGAAATTCGCAACTGAAAAAGACGTGGAGGAGATTGAAAAGAAAGTGATGGCTGCGGTGGAAGCGTCTGTGGAGTTTGCAGAGCAGTCGCCTTATCCCGATGCGTCAGAACTTTATGACTATAATTACACTCAGAAAGATTATCCATTCCTAACCGATTAATAACACCCTAAAATGGCAGAACCAAAACATTCAACAGAAGTTGATTTCTTCACAAAAGCAGAGCATTTCTTCGAGCAGAATAAAAAAGCGATTTCAATAGGCGGCAGCGCAGTATTGGTGATTGCGCTTGGCGCATTTGCTTTCTTTGGATTTTATCTTCCCGGAAAAGAAAAAGACGCGCAAGAGGAAATGTTTCGCGCACAGCAATATTTCGAGCAGGATTCCTTCCGCCTCGCGCTCAATGGCGATGGCAACTATGACGGATTCCTTTCCATTATTGATGATTATGGTTTCACGAAAGCAGCAAACCTATCAAATTATTATGCAGGCGTAAGCTACTTGCGCATGGGCGAATATGACAAGGCTATTACCCACCTGAAAAAGTTCAGCAGCAAAGGCGAACCCGTTTTGTGCGCGATGTCAAAAGGCGCATTGGGCGATGCTTACTCTGAAAAGAACGATATGGATGAAGCCATTTCCTACTACAAAAAAGCGGCTGATGAAATGGAGAATGAACTCGTTACTCCTTACTATCTCTTCAAGGCAGGTCTCGCGCTGAAGGTGCAGGGCAAGAAAGACGAAGCGCTCAAACTCTTCCAGCAAATCAAAAACGAATATCCCGAATCAACAGAAGGACGCGAAATTGATAAGTATATCGCGATGGTGAATTGAAGAAAGCTGTGAGCTTTTAGCCCGCTATTAGCCCGAAAGACGAACTCAACACTCCACCCTCAACACCCAACACCCGCGTGGCTACTTATCTCAAAAACCTCTCTGACTTTAATCCCGCCACGATTGCTGATGCAAAGGGAATGAGTTTTGGCATTGTGGTGAGTGACTACAATGACCATATCACACACGCCCTGCTTGACGGTTGCATCCGCACGCTGCTCAAGGCGGGCGCAAAAGAAAAAGACATTCGAGTAGTGCATGTGCCCGGTGCATTTGAACTCACCAGCGGGGCGCAGATGATTGCCACAGCGCAAAAGCCCGATGCTGTTATCTGTCTCGGCTGCGTTATCAAAGGCGAAACGAAGCATGATGAATACATCAACCATGCCGTGGCAAACGGCATCACCCAACTTTCTTTATTAATTGAGAAGCCTGTGATTTTCGGACTGCTCACCCCCAACAACTTGCAGCAGGCAAAAGCCCGCGCGGGCGGCAAGCACGGCAACAAAGGCGTGGAAGCGGCAGTAACCGCCATCAGGATGGTTACCATTAAGCGCAAGCTGAAGTTGCGCTAATTCTCAGATTTTTCGCCCGTATTTTCCTTCATTCCCTTTTTATGGGAACTTCACAAAAGAATATAAAGACATCCGCGTGAAGTCTCTACACCTCATAAAAGAGTGCGCCCACTTCACGCAAACATGAGCTTACATCATCGTTTATTTGCTTAAAATAAATTACCGATTTGGGCGGCACGAGTCGCTTTCGCGCAATGCAGGGCTACAGACTCGCGCCAGAAGCGGAGGGAGGCAATTTCTTAAGCAAGCAATTTTTAGTTAGTATTATACCCGCAAAATAAAAAAACCATGTCAAAATCTAACGATCAAAAAAAGGATGTCAAGAAAAAACCTGCAAAGACTAAAGACGAGAAGAGAGCTGCAAAGCGGGATAAAAAAGCCGGTAAATGATAGATGATTTCCTGATTGCCCATCTGCCACAAGAATTAAGGCGCTGCTTTGTGTGCATGCCTGCTTGCGGCTCATTGCAAGCGCATGAATCCCGAACGTACGGGATTGCTCTATTCTTCCCACGGGATACAATCTCGTGGGAGACGGGGGAATCCTTCGCTCAATGCCAACCTACATGCACGCGCCAGTCAAGGAAAGAAACTTTTTTCGGGGCTGTACGTACGCTCTAAAAAAAACTTAACCTATGAACTCAACTGCAACAACTCCAACAGCAACTCCGATTGTTCACCTGGTGACATCAATCCAGGACCGCTTTACTGCTATGATAGCGAAGAGCAACGCAAAGATTGAGCTGATGAAGCAACAGGATGTCTTTCTGTTTCCGCTCTCCCTCCATGCGCTGATTACGGGCGGCAAGGAAGAATATAAGCAGATGAATGAGCTGCGTAAAAAATTTTCGCAGGCGTTGAAGAAAAAACAACCTATCGAGCCGGTGTGCGATGAAATTTACGCGCTGGCGCAGGAACACTTAGAAGTGATTACCGCTTCTCCGCGCGTAAGTAAAAAATACACCGCTGATGACCTCGCTGCATTCAGGCAGGCGATTGATGCCTATTCGGCAATGAAATAAGAATTTTCCGAATCCCGTATGTACGGGATTGCTCTATGCTTCCCACGAGATGCAATCTTACGGGAGATTGGGGGGCGAACTCTGCCGCAAAAATTGAGGCGCGGCATGGCGCACATGCCTTCTTGCGGATTGTTGCCCGCGCAGGAAGAATCATTCTTGCTTTATGCTTCCCTGTTTGTTCCTTCAAGCGTGTCGCTTGAAGAAGAGAACGGTGAGCCTCTGGCTCACTAAATCCGGAGGCTTTAAGTGAACATCCTGCAAGGTACAACCTTGCAGAAACGGGGCGCTGAAAAATGAAAGGCACAAGCGGACGTTTTGCGCCCATTATAATGCGTGCGCCAGATTTTGGGGATTGATTTTTTTGTTAATAAGGAAACAATTTTTACATTTACCCCAACACTTATTCTCTAATCCTTAAATTGTTTAACAATGCCTTCAACTTACAAGACCAGCGGAAAAATTGATTACAAGGATCCCTATACCTCAACGGGAGGTGGTATAATAAAAGATATGACCTTTAACGATCTAAATGATCCCAACCACCCCACATCAACTCCATCTTCCGTATCCTTTTTAAAGTCAACCTCAGATATTACGAATGGCATCACTGTAACTTTCGATTGGGAAGATGCGCCTGATGGGATAAAATATGCCAAAAACATAACCAAAGTTTGATAGCGTTAAGGCATAAGCTTTTTTACTGTTTACAATGATAATCCAAGCGGACGCTTGAATTATGCTTGCGCGAGGGGGGACAGAGTTTGAAGTTTGGAGTTTGGAATTTGAAACCCCATAGGGGTGAACTATTGGTAGCCACGGGTGAAACCCGTGGAAAAAAGGCAGCATCCATCCCATCCCCTTCTTGTTAGTTGATAGTTGCGAGGTTGGAATTTGTTATTTGAAGTTTGGCAGTCACCCTGAGTTTATCGAAGGGTGGAGCAAGCCCACACCATGCTTCGACAGGCTCAGCATGACGGCTTCCGCTCAAACTGAGACATTACCTGAAATTTGGAGTTTGGTGTTTGTTGTTCATCAAGGTGTCCCTGCATTCCAGGTGTCATTTACATCACCCAATTTTACCCCGATAAAATTCTGGTTTATTTGATTTGAAGTAAAATTAGAGTAGGTTCTTATTTTGATAAACGGAAAGGGATTGTAGGGCGGACCTGTAAACACCTGGTCGCTGCTAACGAACTCCCACATCCGTTCACCGGGAAATTTAGCGCTGTTATTTAGTATGACTTGTCTGACTAACGGAATATCAGCCGTTGATGCAATGCTATTGTTACTCGCATCAGCCGCGATGATTTTATAGGGCGAATTAAAAGGCGTGATGTTGATTACGTGCTTTCTGATTAATGCGATATCGGTAGTGGTAACGCCATTGTTGGTGGCAACATCATTTGTTTTAAAAGGGGTGACGGTGTAGTTGCCGACCTGCATTACTGCAAAGCTGAAAAATCCATCTATGCCCGTTAGCACTATGTCACTTTCTGAGCCTGAAAGAATTACAGAAACTCCGCTCACGGGTTTGTTTGTCTCGGTGATAATAATGCCGGAAATTGTTTTGCCACCGCATAAGGCGAGGTGTATATCATTTACGGTAACGGCTAAGGTTGAAGCCCCGCCATCTCCATAGGTATTTATTCCCTTCACGGTAACATTTCCCGAAAGAGCCGACAGGCTGTAATTGACGGTGATGCTATTGGTGTTGCTTGTGCCTGTTGCACCCGTGGGTAAAGTCCATTGATAAGAAGTTGCTTTTGCAATTGCGGACACCGTATAGGTTACGGAATTTTGCTCCTGGCAAACTGTTGTGAATCCGGTAATGGTTTCTGCGCAGGCGGGTAAATAATCAACGACTACTTTATAAAGCAACAAGGTGACGCCATCCATTCCGGCAGGCCACGAATTAGCAAGTCCGCACACTACTACGCCCGAACAAGGCTCGTAAACCATCCTGCTTTTATAGCCCCACGTGGTGCCGCCATGCCCCCAGGTGATATTACCGAAATAAGTTTGATTCTCTAATCCCAAGCCATAGGTGTAGGCTGTTCCGGTTGTAACAAATGTGGTGAGGTCAGCCAAAGAAGCGGCATTCAAAATCTCACCGCTGAACAGCGCATGATACCATTGCACCATCTCACCTGCCGTTGAAAACAAAGCGCCCGCGCAACCGCCTGCGGTGTTCAATCCAACTCTTGAAATAGTATTGTAGTCCACGCCATTGAACCATCGGTGTGTCAGCGTTCCTAAGATGGGTTCTTTCACATCATAAAAAGTGCTGTCTAAATTCAGCGGGGTAAAAATGCTGTCGCGGATAATCTTTGAGATGTGATAGCCCGTAGCGCTTTCAGCAACCATTCCTGCTAAGATGTAATTAATGTTGGAATAGCCCCAACTCGTGCCCGCAGCGAAAAGGGGCGCTCCCACCCATCCCAATACTTCATTTGGAGTAAACACCCGCGTGGGATTATTCATAATGGTATCCATGAAAGGCGACACGAAAAGCGGGTCGGACACACCACTTTTATGATGAAGAAGCTGGCGAATGGTGATGTTGGAATTGATATTCGGATAAGCAGGCAGCCATTTGTGCAAGGAATCATCAAGGCTGAGGATATTGTTTTCAGCAAGTTTTAAAAGGGCAGCGGCTACAAATAGTTTGGTGTTGCTGGCTATGCCAAATTCCATGTCGGCAGTGATTGGTTGTCCGGCAGAAGACACGCCACTGGTGCCCTTCCAGATGCCATGCTCGGGCAAATACACAGCGACTGACATGCCTTTAATGTTTGTAATTAACGCAACATATTTATTCAATGTATCCTGAAGCATGGCAGCCAACTGTGGACTGAAGGATTGCGCGGATGAGGTTTGCACCATTGCCAGCGAAAAGATGACTGCGAGAAATGTTTTCTTTTTCATGTTCGGAAGATTGTATGCGCGTTGATGCCGGATAATACAAGTTACTCTTACAAACTAACAAATTGTGCCGTTAGAATCAAAATACACTTTTAGGCATTTCTCAAGAAAAATCAGGTTCCCCATCGCTCCCGCAAGATTGCATCTTGTTGGAGATCGGGGGGCAGTTAAGTGAAATTATTTTTGCAGCGACAGCAGAAATGTTCTCAACGTGGTGATGGACAGTTCATTTTCAAAACTGCTTTTAGGTATCATAATTGCAATGGCTTTACTTTCATAAAGCATAAAGGCATTTTTCAATTCCTGGAACTTATGAAAAGTACTCCAGCCGAGCTTTGATTCAAAGCTTTCCCCCTTTATCACCAGCGACTCATTGGTAAAATGATTTTCAATTACTTCATGAAACCTGGGATGGGAATTGAACAGTTTCTTTAACCGGAAATAGAAAGAAAAAGGGAGAGCTGTTAATGCCACCCCGATTCCTGTTTGAAGCGCAGGAAATTCTTTCAGTTCCATCGGATTACCGGTGAAATAACTTATTGCAAAAACAAGGTTGCCCAATCCTATTATGAATAAGAAAGGATATAATGGCACGGAGTCAAGTACTTGTGACACCATTACTTTGAAAAAAGATTGAAAGGTGTGCTTCACTTTTATCACCATGTCTATTTCAATCTTTTGCCCTGCAAAAGGGTTAGGCTTCGGCTTTCTGAATAACTTCAATCCGTATTTTAAAATAGCGAAGAATAACATGGGCATAAAGATGATCCCATGATTTGCATCACCAGGATGCCTGGCGGCAGATTGCTCATTGAAAACCGAGAGTCGCCAAACAGGGAAAGCCCTATCGTTAGCATAAATGTAATGAGCATGAACGAAGAAAAGCAGATAAGCAGCAGACGCCAGATTCGTTTTAACATATCTACCGAAAGGTAAGTATTTAAATAATAGCTTCAAAGCTGTCAAAGAAAGTGGGCTGCTGCGCGCGTGTTGCTTCCCCCTTTGAGGGGGACAAAGGGGGTGATTTCTATTTTCGCTAACTCATTATCGAATTATCAAATTCTCAAATCACCTCACCGCCACCCGCACCCCTTCCGAGTGCGAAGCAAATTCAGGTGCATACATGCACTGAATGGTGGTGACGCCATTGGAGAAGTCGCCTTTCTGCGAAACGCGCAGCGCGTATTCAAACACATACGTTCCTTTCGGCAGCCAGTCAAAAAAGAAATTCGTTGCGGCATCGCGCGTGGTTTCATAATAGCCAAGGCCGCCCTGCCAGCGATAGCCCGAAAGAACATTCACCGGTTCAAAGCCCGCAGCGCGCATGTCTTTCATGTGAACGAATTCCATTGTGCGGTCAACGCGCAGTTCGATACGCACTTTGATGAGGTCGCCTACATTCAACTCTGTTTTGTCGGTGATTGGCGTTATCACCGGACCTGTTTCAGAGTTTGTTTGCAGAAACAATTGCTTCTTCAACTTGAGCGGAGTTTCCGCAGGCGTGATTTTATCCAATTGCTCAAAGTATTGCCAATACATGGCGCCCCAGCCGATACCCGTTCCCGTTTTGCTCACGCTGATGTTGCCCATCGCAGGCTTGATTTCCGTTTTATCCCACGAAGTTTTGAAATAGCCCGTGCCTGCTTCAACAGATGCGCCACGTTGTGCGGGTTCAATCTTTGTTTCGCCCACTGTGATGTCGGCAAGTTTGGAATCATCAAGCCACTGCGTGCCTTCAAGCAGCAGCGCGTAGCAGGCATCAGCAGTGGCTTTGGTGTTGCCCCAATCCTGCGTTTGTTTTTGCTTCAGTAGCCAGATGCGTAGTTCATCCACCGCCTGCTTATCATTCGCAACAACTTTAAATGCCTCTACCAGCAATGCTTGTGTTTCTACCGGAGCCTCATACCAATAATATCCGCCATCGTTATCTCTCCAATACATGCCCATTTCTTCGCTGCTCAATGAAGTTTCTTTCAGCGAGCGCGTGATTTTCAATGCAGATTCTTTTTTGCCGTTGCGTTGCAACGCAAGTGCAATCATGCCCTGCGAATATTTGTTGCGCGTGAGCCAATACTTTTCCGCTTGCCCGATATAGTATTTGAATGCTTCGTTTTGCTCTTGCCCGAAAGGAATATTTTGAAACATTGTTCGCGCATAGAGATATTGCACATGCTCATTGCCAAGATTATCGTCCTCCAATTTAACCGTGCGTTTTTTGAGTTCATTGTAATCATCCAAAATGCGGTTGTCCAAATACTGCACAGCACGTTGGAGCATGTCTTGCACCTCTTGCTCTTCTTTCAAATTCAACACCTGCATGTTGCTCAATCTGCCGATGCCCGTCACGATATATTGCGTGATGTAGCGGTTGTCGGGCATCCCTTTAAACCACGCCCAGCCTCCGTTTGGTGTTTGCGCTTCGGCAAGTTTCTTCAACGCGCTTTGTTTTTCGGAAGCCATTTTGTTTAAATCAAACAGCAACGCGATATGCTTCTTGCGCTCCGTTTCATTTTGCGCATTAAGCACCCACGGAGTTTCTTCCAAAAGCAGAGATTTCAACTCCTGGTTTTTTTCGAGGTTAGAAACAAGCGCTTCCTTGTTAATATTTTTCCATGTTTCAAACACTTGTTTGATACGCGGATTGGAATTTGCAATGCCGGTTGCAATCTGGTTTGCATAATAGCGGTTGAACGTTTGCTCGGCACAATCATAGGGATATTCCATCATGTAGGGCAATGCCTGAATTGCATACCACGCAGGATTCGAAGTAAACTCCAGCGTGAGTTTTTGATTGCGCAGCGTGGTGGATTTATTGCTAATCAGTTTCTCAAACTTGAATTGCTTTGTTTGTCCTGCGCGCACATTGAGCGGTAATGTTTCCGTGACTAACATGCTGTTCGTAAGCACCGGCAATGCATTCTCTTCTCCGTCAGAAAAGTTCTCAGCCGATGCAAGCACGCGATACAGAATTGCCGAAATGCCTTCGGGAATTTTCAATTCCCAACTCACTGCCGTGTTGCCGCCTTGCTTTACAGTGAAAGATTTTTCATTGCTCGCATTTCCAAACGCTACATCCACAGGCTTCATCGTGAGCGCATCAAACAACAGCAGTTGCGCCTTGCCCGATAAATCCTTTTCCGACACGTTGGAAATTTTTGAAGAGAAAGTAATCTTGTCATTCTCACGGAAGAAGCGCGGAGGGTTTGGCATCACCATCAACTCTTTTTGCGTCACGGTTTCTTTGGTGAGAAATCCGAGTTTCAAATCCTGCGTATGGGCGAAGCTCATGAACTTCCAGCGTGTTAATGCTTCGGGCGCGGTGAAGGAGAAGATGATGTTACCTTCCGCATCTGTTTTTAAATCAGGGAAGAAGAAAGCGGTTTCCTGAAGATTTTTGCGGGGAGAAACTTTGGAAACCTCTGTGTTAGCCTGTTCCTTATCTTCTCCTCCTGATTTTTCTTTCAGTATTTCGCTTTCACCACCATCAAATGCCGGTGCAAAGGCTACGTCTCCTTTCTTTGAATTTTTCTTTCCTGTTGTTACAGTTACTGCTTGTAGTTCTTGCATAACAGCCATATCTGCTGCAGCAAATACTTCGTTTCTATATCTCACATCTCCACCCCAGCCATACGTGAAAGTGCCTTCAAAGTAATCAAGCAGAAACCAATTCAACCTGTCATACTGCTGCTCTTTAAATTCAAACGCATTTTTGTTCCATGCATCTGCAAAGAGTTGTGCATTGCTTACGCCAAACGTGAACTTCTGCCAGTTCTTCTCATAATAATAGTAGCTGTTGTAAATGGAGAAATTCCAATTGTTCGGCACGAAAGCATCAAGCGAAGCGTCATACATTCCCGCAAGCATTTCTGCTGCAACCTGCTCGCCTTTTGCTCCTGTAATTTTCACGCGCCATTCTTCTTTTTGTCCGGGCGTGAGTTTATCGCGAAACGTGGTGGTTTCAATCTTCAGTTCTTTATTCGTAAACGGAACAGTGACAATGTTGAAATTGCTGAAACTTCTTCCATGCTTTGTAAACACAAGGCTCACCGCAAAATTTCCGCGATAGCTTTCCTCAATCGGAATTTCAATCGTCTTCACTTCATTGCTCAGTTCAATCCATTGCTTGCACACGACCGAGTTCTTAGAGAACACTTCATACAACACCTTTACATCTTTTGCGGACGAGCCAATCAAAAACTTTGCGGTTTCGCCCGGCTCTCCATTATCTTTCACGGCATGAAACCATGATAATGTTTTATGCGGCACTGCTTTCAATGAAGGATTATATACTGTAAAGAATTTCTTCTCTTTCACCTCTGTTCCAAATTTGTCTTTCGTCAGCAATTCAGCAACATACTTTCCGGGCTTCCAGTCTGCAAGTCCCGTAAGCGCAACGTCCTTTGAAGTTTCCGTGTCAAAAGCTGCATCCAACGCTTTGCTTTCTTTCTCCCACGTTTCAAAACGGTCTTCATCGCCATATACATCAAGCGGAAAAGTTTTCCGGTACTCTTCTTTCGACAACATAAACGTATCCGCTTTCTCCCACAGGCGTTCGCGCAACAAATGCTCAGGCTCTTTCAGTTTTGAAATGGTAATTATGCCCTTCGCATTCTCCGGCTGTCCGTTTAGATTTTTCACCGCGATGCGCAACGTGTCAGGCGTGTTGGTAAAGACTACTTCTTCCACATTGATTTCCGCCTGCAATGCCTGGTAGCCAACACTTGCTGATGCTTCACTGCTTTGCGTTTCACCATTAATATCCGTTACGTCAGCAAACACGGTATAATTGAAAACGGGATTTGTACTTTTTAAAATAGTCGGATCGGGAATTGCTTTAAACGTGATTTTAAAGTTGCCGTTTGCATCGGAAGTTGCAACACCATTGGTGATTTCCATTGCGGGACTTGTCGGATACATGCTCTTATACCATCCCCACCAAAACGGGAAACGCGCCTCGCGCACCACGCGATATTGCACCTGCGCATCCGAGAGGTTTGCACCTGAGTAACTCACCGCAGAACCTTCCACGGTCACGGAATCATTCAGTCGAAAACTTCCGGTAACGGGTTTGAACGTCACCTCAAACTTCGGGCGCTTGTAATCTTCCACGCGGAAATATTTGCTGCCTGATTCCGTCCAGAGCGTGAAGTTGCCATTGAGCAAACCCTGCGGCAGCGTGAACGTGCCGTTGAATGTGCCAAACTCATTCGTAGTCACTTTCACTTCAGCAACCTTTTGATAGTTCACGTCTTTCAACTCAATCGTTGCGGAATAGCTTTTGCGAATCTCATTTGCTTCTCCATTTGATTGCAACACCAAGCCTTTGAAATAAACTGTTTGTCCCGGACGGTAAATCGCTCGGTCAAGAAAGAAGAAAGTTTTTGTGTTCCATTTTTCTTTTTGCTGTTCAGGCGTTCGATAGGTATAGAATGTATTTTCTTCAAAAAGAAAATCGTCTTTATAGCTCAACTCCAGGCGCACGGTTTCATATTTATCTGCTGACGGAATGCGGAAGTAGCCGTCTTTATCCGTTTTGTAATTGCCTGCTTTTTGAAAATCATGCTTGCGCGATTCATAGTTGTAGCGTTGCGTGTAAGTCTGCACGTCAACGCCCGCAAGCGGTTTGCCGGTTGTTCTGTCGGTAACATAAAAATCAAGCGAGTTGTCGCTGTTCCTGCGATTTACATAACTGAGGTTGGAAACAGCAACGCCCGCGTAGGCAATGCCTCCTTCCGCTTGCGAAAAATCTTTTGTACTCGAAACGAGCACATAATATTTTCCCAACTCAAGCGCGGGAATTTTAATTTCCGTTTGATGATTATTAAAATCAGTTTGCGCAAGCAACGCGAGCGACCATTCCTGCGCTGGTTGTTTTCCGGTGAGAAACTCAACACGATTTTCCCATTCGATGCTCTCAAAATTTTTCTGTTCTTCTATTGTCAGTTTCACAGCGCGCATCCACACTTCTTTTAAATTTTGATAGTGCAGCAACCCGCGAAAGGGACTGTCGGGAATGTTTACTTCCTCCACTGTGAGGTTCAATGATTTTTGCAGAATCTGTTCTTTCAAAGCATCGCAGTTGTTCGCACCGATAGTATTCGGATGGCGCTTTATCACCTCTTCGCATTTTTCATACGCAGCCTTTTTCAGCCAGCGATATTGCTTTGCCGATTCATAGTTGTATTTGCCGCCTTGCTCAAAGAGTTGTTGGGCGATTGCATACCCGACACGCGCTGAAATAGTATCAGCCTGATGCTTTGCTTCCAACGATTTAAGCGCAGCGAGATAAAGGCTGTCGTTCAACTCATTCACAGAATGCTGATGCGCAAAACGCAAGCGGGTAAGGTCGTTGTCAACAAGCGGCAGCGTGTTTTTTTGTGAAAGATGAAAGGCGAGCAAATCCTGCAACAACTTTAACGCATGAAATTCAAACGAAATCGAATCCTTGCTTTCAATTTTCATTGCTGCGAATTTTTCCGCATCAGCGAAATAGGCGGCATCCTGAATGGTGAACTGATATGCGGGCTTTGTGAGACCTGATTCCGAGTTCATGAAAAACTCCAATGCGCGGTGCGCGAGAAAATCATAAAGCGTGGGGCGGAAGTTTTTTGATGCTTCGCCTTTCACAAGAATGGAATCAAAGATGCCGAGCGAAGTGCGCTTCAGGCTATCTGCATTTTGCAAGGATTCAAAATAGAGTTCAGCAGTTTTATTCACGAACTTGGCAGCATCCCATGTACGAACATCATCAGGGACGAAACCGGAAGTTTCTGTGCGGTTTTGAATCTGCCAACGCTGCGTTTGATAATAGCGCCAGTAAACGCTCGCGATGATAGATTGCAAAACAGGTTGCGCAGGATATTTGATATTGGAAAGTTCATTTTCCAACTCCACTACGCTTTTGATTTGCGCATCTTCCTCAAAAGAATACACGCTGCCTGTTTTGTAAATCAGCGCTTTGATGATTTGCGCGTCATTTTTTTCTTTCAGCGCCTTTGCATAAATCTTTTCAATGATTTCCAATGCGGACTGTGGCAAGCCAAGATTGGTGAGCGAATCCACCTGCTTCCATTCTTTGTCATACGGGTTGCCCACCGGGAAATTCAGCGGTGTGAGCGGCTTCGGCTCGTCAGGCTGCAGAAGCGTAATTGCAACGGCTATTCCTGTAACAAGAATCAGCGCGGGGAGAAGAAATCGTTTCATAGTTGGTTTTATTATTCACTCGTTAAGCGGAAGAAATTTTGCAGAAAAGATGCCAAGTTTTTTTGATTCCATAATACCTCGCCCCTCACATTGGCACATCGGCTAATTAACGAATCAATTAATCAGCAAATCATTCTTTCCCAATGTTCCACCGCAGGAACGAAAACATTCCCACATCAAATATAAAATGTGCGAGCATGGCGGCATAAATTCCATAGAGTTCAAAAAGATAGCCCAAGCCTGCGCTGATGAAAACCATCACGAAGCCGTAGAGCATGATGGGCATATTAAACGGGTTTAGATAGCCATGCAGAAAGATGAACACGATGGAGGTGAACCAAATGCCGAGGTACGGCTGAATAGCTCCCCGAAAAAGAATCTCCTCCCCTACTCCTGCGCACAACGAGTAAAACAGAATATGGACGAACGTAGGATTTATTGAGGCAATCAACCCTGTGAAAAAAATGCGCGATGCTTTGAACCACGGACTTTTGACAAACACCAATGCCCCAATGAACGCAGTGAAGCCAAACGAGCCGCCCCGCAACAGTTGAATCTGCACCGGACAGCCTTCTGCAAAAAAAGTGCGCGGGTGAATTCCTTGCAAAAAATAAATCACCGCTAATCCGATGGCGCTAAATCCAATAAGGGTAAAAAGACTGAGATAAAAGAGCGTGCGTCTATTGAAATCCAAATTGCGAGGAGTGTTTTCCTGAACACCAAAGTTGCATTTTTTAAAACGATAAAATTATTGAATGACGTGTTTGTACTGCGTTTCTTTAAGGCTTTAGGAGAGTTCTAAAAATTGAATATTTCACGCAAAGACGCCAAGAGCGGAAAGGAAAACAGATTGAGTTTCAACTCTTTGCGAACTTTACGCCTTTGTGTGAACCATTGTATTTTGAATTTTCAGAACTGCCCTTTATTTACTTCCAAAATAAAGCCTATTCTCACAACACACTTTGTGGGATAATCTTCAGAATTAAGAATGCTGCTGCGTGATTGATTTGCTTTACTGCAAACACTCTATCTTTACGCCACTTTCGTGCGTAACAAATTCAAATATTTCGCTCTTCCTTTTGCACTGTTGCTATTGGTGTCTTCTTTCAGCGCATCGTTTGTGCAGGTAGCTTTTAGTGTAAATAAAAATTACATCATCAAAGAGTTATGCGAAAACCGTTTCAAACCGGAAATGAAGTGCGATGGAAAATGCTATTTGAAAAAACGCATCACGCAGCAGGAAGAAAAAAACGCGCCTGCGAATGCGCACAAATCGCATACAGAAGTGTTGACATGGCTTTTCACGGGCGATGTGTTGGTGCATTTAAATTCTGCTGTTGAAGAAACAAATCCGGTTTATCATTTTGCTGATTTTCTCTCCATCGGATTTATCCTTTCCATAAATCATCCGCCCCCGTTTACCGCCTAAGTTCTAATCCTACTCTCTTTCTTTTTTTTTAGGTCGGTAAAAAATTAATCAATGAAACTATTAGCCGGAAAACGGCTGTATTGTTCGTTTCTTCTTGCTGCATTCCTGTTGTTGCAAGTGCGCGTGGCATACTCGTGTGATGCGTGCAGCAGCAACATGGGAAGTTTTTATCCGGGGGTTGCGGATTATGGCAACTCGTTTGTGAGTTTCACTTCTACAGTGCGCACGTATGGAGTCTATATTCCGTCAGGCTACCGATGGATGACATCCGGCAATCAAAATGGCGGGCATCAGCATCCTGTTTTTGAAAAGTCGGCATACTATGACCAGAGTCATATTGCGCACGAGTTGCGGTTTTCTTACTCGATGAAAAATGTGACGCTGGGCGTCTTCTTGCCTCTGATGCAAAAGAAGTTGTTTCGCAACGAGGAGTTGGTTGAGAATAACATCGGCTTGGGCGATATGCGCTTCACCGTTCTTTATCGTGCGGTGAATCGTAAAAATGCAACGGGCGCTGTTACCAATCGCTTTTTCGCAGGCGCGGGTTTCAGTATTCCTACGGGCGAATCGGGAGAAACCGGGTATGATGGAATGATAGAGCCAAGCAGGCAAACAGGCGCGGGAACAATTAGCTTCCTCTTGAATGCCGCCTACCAGTTGAATGTGAAGAAATTTGGCGCACAGGCACAGTCGGTGTTTCAAACTTTTGATGCTGACAGCAAAGGCTATCGCTTTGGAAACGCATACAACTTTTCAATGCGCGCATATTATGAGTTGGAAGCGGGTAAGTTAATGCTCACGCCAAGCATCGGCATCAACCTTGAAGTGGCAGGCAAAGACAAACTAAACGGAGCCTACTATTCGTTGGACACAGGCGGCAAGCGCGTGTTTTGTCCGGCAGGAATTGATGTCTATTGGAAGCCAATCGGAATTAGTTTCACTTGGAATCTGCCTGTTTCGGAACAACTGAACGGATTACAGTTTGAGGGCAAACAATTTTTTACAGCCGGATTACGATACGTTTTTAAGAAAACCTGAATTGAATTTGATTGTTAAAACAAAAAACTTTAAACAAAATGAAATCACTTAAAAATTTGAATTCCATTTTTGCGCTTGCTATGATTGCGAGCCTTTTCACGTTCAGCGGATGCGATAAAGATGAAGACGACCACACGGACGACCATCAGCATTTGTTTCTGAAATTTCATCATCACGTGGGCGCGGATGAATTAGTGTTGAATCAGGATTTCACTTCCAATGGTGTGAAGTTCCAAATCAGCAGAATCAATTACTATTTGTCAGGATTGAAAATGCAGATTGACCATAGTGACGTCTATCAAAACTATGATGACGTGTATCTGCTCATTGACGAAACTACTGACGAGGTGGAGTTGGGTGAAATTCCCGCAGGCGGAATGCACGGATTGGAATTTGCAATCGGAATTGAAGATTCAGCAACAAATCATTCGGATCCGGCAACCTGGCCATCTTCACATCCCCTTGCCCCCCAAAGCCCTTCTATGCATTGGGATTGGAATCCGGGATATATCTTCATTGCCATTGAAGGAATGGTTGACACAGACAGTGACGGCACGGTGGATGCGGATATGGAAATGCACGTTGGCTTGGATAAAAACCTTGCGCATCATGATTCGCATCATCATTTTAATGTTACTGCCGGAACAGATGTTACGCTGAATGTAGAATTGGATTTGCTGCAAGTATTCAGCGGTATTGACCTCGCTACGCAGTACATAACACACTCCATGGGAAGCGGTGATTCTCTGGCAATGGCGATTTCAGCAAATCTGCCTGCTGCATTTAATGTTGAGTAATTGAAAAAAAGGTAACAGGGGATGGCAACCTTTTGGTGCCATCCCCTGTTCTTACCTTTTAGATAAATAAAACAATGAGCCGAAATAAAATTCTTTCCGCACTCCTGCTTGTCCTTCTTAGTTTCACTTACACAGGTTGTGATGACCCGCCTGATGAAGAAACCGCAACCTTTGTGTTGGATATGAAAGCGATGGTGAACGACAGCGCATTTGTGCTCGGTCAAACGTATCAAAACGCGCAGGATTACAAATTCAACATTGAAACGCTGCGGTTTTATCTATCGAATTTAATTCTCACAGGCGCTGATGGCTCAGAGGTGGAAGTGAAAGATGTTGACTTTTTAAATTTTGAAAATAATCACAGCACAAGCCAATCTAAAGGCGAGCAGGTGACTGGAACAATTCCTGCGGGCGCTTACACTTCGCTGCGCTTTGCAATTGGCGTGGACTCTACGCGCAATTCGGATGACCCTGCCCAATATCCAAGCTCGCACCCATTGAGCATTTACAATGGCTCGCACTGGAACTGGAACACCGGCTACATATTTTTGAAAATTGAAGGCAGCATTGATTCCACAGCAAACGGCAGCGGCAATTTTGGCAATTCATTTCTCTATCACACGGGAACAAATCCGCTCTATCATGAAATTCAATTCAGCGATGATTTCACCGTTGCGCCCGCTGAAACATTTGAGTACAAAATGAAACTTGATGTAAATCGCTTCTTTTACAACGACTCCGATACGCTTGATGCGGTAAACGATAATTTCACGCACACCACCGGCACTTTCAGAATAGCCGAAAGAGTTACCGATTTTTTTTCAGGAGCATTTTCAAAAAGATAATTCCACATGGGAAATCAAACAGCTCTTGGTTTCCTTGTCATAGCGCTGCTTGCAGCAGGGTGTCATAAAGACCCTCCGCTTAGTTCAGATGCGCCATACGAACTGAATTTGCCTGCTGGGTTTTCCATGCCGTCCATTCCTGCCAATAATGAGTTGACGGTAAAAAGAGTAGAGTTGGGGAAATTGTTATTTTTCGATACCGCATTGTCCGTTGATTCAACAGTTTCTTGCGCATCATGCCACCATCAGCAATTTGCATTTAGTGATAACAAAGCATTGAGCTTGGGAGTGAATAATGCTGTTGGATTCAGAAATGCGCCCTCACTTGGAAACATCGCGTATCACACAAGTTTTTTTCGCGATGGCGGAGTACCCACATTGGAGCAACAAACGCTTGCTCCTATTGAAGATGAAAATGAAATGGCGTTCTCTGTGCCCGGAGTAGTTGAGCGCATGAAAATAAATCCTGATTATGTAGCGCTTTCAAAAATCGCTTACGACCGCGAGCCGGATGCCTTTGTGCTGACACGCGCATTGGCTGCTTATCAGCGCACACTCATCACAGGAAATTCACGGTTTGATAAATACTACTACCAAAACGATGTTTCCGCTTTAAATGAATCGGAGAAAAGAGGTTTTCAATTATTTACAAGCGAAAAAACGAATTGCTCCGTTTGTCATGCGGGCATTGACTTCAGTGATTATTCTTTTCGCAACATCGGCTTGTATGAAATGTATGCCGACACCGGACGAAAGCGCATCACGCAACTGGATGAAGATTACGGAAAATTCAAAGTGCCTTCATTGCGTAATGTTGAACTCACCGCGCCCTATATGTACGATGGCAGCGTTACCACGCTTGAAAGCGCAATAGAGCATTTTAATTCGGGAGGAAAAGAAAACCAATACAAAGACGCCCTTGTTCAACCGTTGAGTCTTACCACAGATGAAAAACAAGATTTACTCAATTTTTTAAAATCGCTGACTGATGTTTCTTTTATTGAAAATGAAGAGTTTGCGCCATAGCATCATCAGAACTAAATTTGAATTATGCTGAAAAAGTTTTTACTCTTTCCTGTAGCCTTGCTTTTATTTTTTTCAACTTGCAGAGAGCCTGACGATATTGATGGATTGGTTTACGACCCCACACCCGTTTCGCTTCAGCAGCCACAGTTTTTTCCTCCAATAGAAATTCCTGCTGATAATCCGCTGACAGAAGAAGGAATTCAACTCGGCAAGAGATTATTTTATGACCCGATTCTTTCGGGAGATAACACGCTCGCCTGCGCTGGTTGTCACAAGCAGTCAACAGCATTCACTGACACAAGAAGATTTAGCAAAGGCATTGACGGTATTGACGGCAATCGCAATTCGATGGCTTTATTCAACCTTGTATATCCGAGCAGTTTTTTTTGGGATGGAAGGTCAGCCACGCTTGAAGAGCAGATTCTTGAACCCGTTCCCAACCCGATTGAGATGCACGAAGAATGGCCCAATGCGGTGTCTGAATTGGAAAGCGAGGTGGAATATCTCAAGCTATTCTATTTGGCGTTTGGCGATTCCGTCATTACGAAAGAGAAAACCGCAAAAGCGATAGCGCAATTTCTGCGCACAATCATTTCCTCTAATTCCCGCTATGACAAGCATCTGCGCGGAGAGTTGTTCGGCACATCGGCTGAATGGACAGAAGCTGAAGATCGCGGCTTTGAAATCTTCATGGGTAATTTCACCGGTGCCGGCACTTTTGGAGATTGCTTTCATTGCCATGGGAATATCCTTTTTCATTTGGTAGGCGAGAGCGACCAGTTCAAAAACAATGGTTTGCAACAAGCCGCCACTTTAAATGATTTTACTGACACCGGCAGAGGAGCTATCACCGGCAACACGCAGGATAACGGCAAGTTTAAAATTCCATCGCTGCGTAATATTGAACTCACTGCGCCCTACATGCACGATGGCAGGTTTAACACGCTGGAAGAAGTAGTGAATTTTTACAGCGAAGGTGTACAGCACTCGCCCACGATTGACCCGCTGATGGAAGCTGCGCAGCAAGGCGGGGTGCAACTTACCCCTCAGCAAAAGCAAGACCTCGTCACATTTCTGAAAGCGCTCACCGACCAGAGTTTAGCAAGCAATACTGCTTTTTCAGACCCATTTTAATTTTTCAGCACAACACCCAACACACCACCCGCAACACTCAGAAATGCTTGGCTTAAAACTTCCCACTGACCCGCGCTGGGCGAATCTTGCAGAAAAAAGTTTGGAAGATATTCTCAGCGACCATGCTTACTGCGAGCAGAAAGCCGCTTCCACAGGCATTTCGTTGATACAACGCTATGCGGACAAAGAAGAATTGGTTGCGCAAGTTGCACCGCTTGTAACGGAAGAATGGGGACATTTCAGGCAGGTGCTTGCTGAACTCAAAAAACGCGGGTTAAAATTGGGCAAACAGCGCAAAGATGAATACGCAATTCAGCTTTTCAAATTTGAACGCAAGGGCGGCAGCCGCGATGACCAGCTTTTGGAAAAACTTTTAGTATCCGCAATGATTGAAGCGCGAAGCTGTGAACGCTTTCGTGTGTTGAGCTTGAATATTGCAGACAACTCCTTGCAAAAATTTTATCACGACTTCATGATTTCTGAAGCGGGACATTATCGCATGTTTATTGAGCTTGCAGAATATTATTGTTCAAAAGAAAAAATGAAAATACGCTGGCAGGAATATCTTGAAGCCGAAGCGGAGATAATGAAGCAGTTGGAATTAAGAGGAGACAGAGTGCATTAATCAAATTATTAAAATTGCTGCTGGTCTTGCCTTCTCACAGTGGGTTTGATAAAATATTCCAGCATCGAATTAATCACTGACATCAGGATGCTGAAAAGTAGCGCCCACCAGAATCCATCCACCGTGAAGCCAGGAATAATGTTCCCCGCAATCAAAATGATTATAGCGTTAATAGCCAGCAGGAACAATCCCAATGTGAGAATCGTGATTGGAATAGTGAGAATAATAAGCAGCGGTTTGAGCGTAACATTTAATACTGCGAGCAACACAGCTACAAGAAAGGCGCGCCACGGGTCTTCCACATGAATACCATGCAGCAAATAAGCCGTAATCATGATGGCAACCGTATTAATAAGCAGTTTTCCAAGAAATTTCATCCAGCGAAAGTATAAAAATGAGTTTATTGTTTATGAAATCAAATGCGCATCTTATAAAACTGCAAACTTTAAACTAAAAAACTGTAAACTATTTATCCGGTATCTCCCACATATCGCCCCATAGCCGCTGCCCGCCATCCACATAGATTGTTTCACCGGTGATGTAAGAAGCCATGGGTGAAGCAAGGAAACTCACCAAGTTAGCTACCTCCTCCATCGTCCCCATGCGCTTCATCGGAATTTTTGAGTTGATGCCTTTCAAAAAGTCAGGCGGATATTGGTCTAATCCTGATGACTGAATAATTCCCGGAGCCACCGCGTTGATGCGAATATTATGCGTAGCCCATTCAATCGAAAGTGTTTTTGTAAGATTATCAACTCCCGCCCGCGCTGCGCCTGTGTGCGACATGCCGGGAAATCCTTTGTAAATATTTGCGATGATATTCACCACAATGCCCTGCTTCTGCGGCATAAAAAACTGCGTGGAAAATTGCTGCGTCATAAACCACGTTCCGTTCAGGTTTGTGTCAATCACCGCTTTCCAACCCTTTGGAGAAATCGCTTCGGCAGCAGAAGGGAATTGCCCGCCTGCGTTATTGATAAGAATATCCACCTTGCCTTCTTTCTCCTTTATCATTTTTGCAGCCTGCTCCACCGATTCAGGCTCGCGGATGTTCAACTCCACCGCTTCGCATTTCCCCAACGGCTGCAATTCTTTCAGCGCTTCCTCCAACCGTTCCATTTTTCTGGAACCGATATAAACCTTTGCGCCAAGAGAAAGAAATTGTTTTGCAATCGTTTTCCCAATGCCGCTTCCGCCACCGGAAACCATCACAACTTTGTCTTTGAATAAATCTTTTTGAAACATGCGAGAGATTTAGCGGTCCTAAGATAATGAGGGTTGCTCAATTTTAATGCAGCAGAATTTCTTTTTACGATGCACCCTTTTTTTAAAATGAACAACGGTTATTTGAAAAGAGAAAATCAGACTGGTGCTGCAATAAATTGAATTTCCTAAGATAGAGACTATCAACGGTTTATTACTTCTTCAGCAACTTAAATGCGTGCATCCATTGCCCGTGTAAAATGCCCGGGATGCACCACAACATGCACAGCGGCTCAATGGCGCGGGCGCCTTCGGCTGTGCCCATGTCTTCAGTTTCCCAGCCAAACTGGTCAAGTAGGGCGGTGACTTCTTTTTTTGCAGCGTCATTGTTACCGCAAATGAACATGCTGGGCTTTTGTCCTCCAAAATCAGGATTCACCATAAAGGCGTTGCCCACGCAACTGAATGCTTTTACGAAACGCGCTTGCGGAAATTTTTTCTGCAACTGCTCCATGAGCGACTCATCAAGGTTGGTAAAAAAGCGCAACACTCCGTTTTGCGGGGGCGCATCGGCAATCGGGTTGGTGGCATCCATGATGATTTTTCCGTTCAGGTTTTCGCTGCCAGCCAGTTGCAGCGTGTTGGCTGCAATGGTTCCCTTCGCTGCAAGCACGATGATTTCGCCATGTTTTGCAGCGTCTTCAAACGAGCCTGTTTTGCCCTTGCTATTTTTCGATTTCCACTCGTTAAGTTTTGCAGGGTCGCGTGTGCCAATCATCACATCATAGCCGTGTTTGAGAAATCCGGAGCCGAGCGCCTGCCCGACAACGCCCGATCCAAGAATGCCGATTTTATTGCTCATGGTTTTATTGTTTTAGAATTTCAACAAAGGTAAAAGCCTATTGTTTCTTCAGCGTGAATTTTTGAGGATTAATTTCTCATGAGTGCCCCCTGTAAAAAAGCAAAAATATTTACAGATGAATTGTTTGATTTAAACATTTTATTTATTTTGGCAAAAAACCAACCAAGATGGAACTACCAAAACAATACCAACTCCGCTTTCTGGGACAAGGAGGCGAGCTCTTTTCAATTCAAATTGTGAACCTGCTTTTAATGATTGTCACGCTCGGATTGTACTATCCGTGGGCAAAGGCAAAAACTTTACGCTATACCTACGGAGCAACCGAGTTTGAAGGCAGCACGCTCCAATTTCACGGCACGGGAGAAGAAATGTTTAAAGGGTTTATCAAAGCGATTTTATTCATTATCGGCATCTATGCCATCCCTGCAATAATTCTATTTTTTATGGATTTTACCGGAGCGGCTGAGGTCTCTACTTTATTTCTTTATTTGGGCATCATCGGTATCATGCCTCTTGCCATACATGGCTCATACCGCTACCGGATGTCGCGTACAAGTTGGAGAGGAATACGTTTCGGCTATCGTGGAAATAGAGGCGAATTGGTAAAATTGTTTTTCAAAGGATTATTCTTCACTATCATCACGTTTGGAATTTACGGAGCCTGGTTCACTGTAAACCTGCGCAATTATGTATTGAGCCATATTCGCTTTGGCAGCGCGGAATTCAAATGGAAGGGCGATGGCGGATCTTTTTTCGGATTAAACCTTGGCGGTTATTTTCTCACCATCTTCACGCTTGGAATTTATTTTTTCTGGTGGCAGAAAAATCTCTTTGAGTTTTATATTAATAATCTTTGGATTGAAAAAGACGGCACAAACACATCCGCTTTCGCTCAAAAGCAACAGGAGGCGGATTTGCAGGAATGATGCTTGTCAATATTTTGATTATCATCTTCACCTTCGGATTAGGCGCTCCCTGGGTTGTGGTGCGCACCCTCAACTTTGTTTTTGAAAATATTGAAATCGCAGGCGATGTTGACCTTGAACAAATCGTGCAAACAGAGCAGGATTTCAAAGACGCTACCGGTGAAGACATTGCTGATCTCTTTGATTTTGAATTCGTGATTTAATGACAAAACTCTTCCCTGGAAATTATTTTGACGGACAAACTGCAAAGCCACAACCGGTAACGGTTGAGCTAAAAAACCAGCGGATAAAATTTACCCCCGCTGATAATTCCTTTAATCGAGAACTACAACAACGCGACCTCTTCAATACCGAACAAGTGGGCTACAATAGGCTCCTGCTGCGCTTTGGGAATGAAGGCGCAGAACTGCTTGACGTGCGTTCAGATGAATTCGTGCAGTTATTTAAAAAGGAATTTCCGCACGTGAAGGGCGGGCAGAACATGCTTGAACGCATCGCCAACTCCGGCTGGAAAGGCATTACTACTTTGGTGGGATTGCTTATCGGTGCAGTGTTGCTGCTTTATTTCTTTGCAATTCCCTGGACGGGCGACCTTGCAGCGCGCTTTTTTCCGCAACACTATGAACAGCAATTGGGCGATTTATTGTATAAAAGCATCATCCGCGAATATGTGATTGATTCTACGAAAACCGCGCTGTTAAATGAATTAGTGCAAGAGGTAGATTTCAAAAGTGAGTACAACCTGAATATCATCGTAGTGGACTATGACATGAAAAATGCTTTCGCCATGCCGGGAGGACACATCGTGGTGTTTTCAGGAATCATGGATGATATGCGGGGATATCCTGAATTGATGGGATTGCTTGCGCATGAAGTGTCGCATGTGAATGAGCGCCACACGCTGCGCTCGCTTTTCAGAAGTTTGTCGGGCTACATTTTTATTTCAGTGTTGCTCAACGATATTAACGGGTTGACAACAGTAGTGCTTGAAAACGCAAACAGCATCAAGTCGCTCTCGTTCTCGCGAAACCTTGAGCAGGAAGCGGATATGGAAGGACTAAAAATTATGTTTCATAACAAAATTGACCCCAATGGCATGGTTGACTTGTTTGAAAATCTGATGTCAGATGGCGATTTGCCTGAAGAGATGGAATTTCTCAGCACACATCCTGTCACTGAAAAACGGATTGAATACATCGAACAAAAAATCAAAGAGTCAGACTGCACTGTAGAACATAATGAAGCGATGCAGGCGGTTTGGGAGAAGTTGCAGATGCAATAGGAAAAGTAAAATCACTTAATCAGAGTAATGCTTCCTTTCTTCGCGTGTTCTTTACGGCCGCTCACATAGGTAATGTTCAAAACATAAGTAAGTACCTGCGGAGTCAATATCTTGCTTTTGTAAGTGCCGTACCATTTGAAATCGGGGTCGGTGGATGTAAAGAGCAATTCGCCCCAGCGGTCGAAAATTTTAACTTCCATTGTTGCCCACAAATTTTTATCGCCAAAAACTTCAAAGAAATCATTAGCGCCATCGCCATTGGGCGTGAACGCATTGGGGATATAAGGCGGAGAGTCGGGAAGCACAACAAGCGTTATCGTGTCAGAAGCGGTGCAGCCGGAAATATCAACTGCGGAAACTATATAGCTGATAGTGTTGAGCGGGCGCGAAACGGGAGCGGCACAATCAGAACAATTCAAAAATGTAGCCGGACTCCAATTGAGCGTGTGCAAGCCGGAACTGCCTGTAACAGCTGTGTTTAATTGCACCGGAGTTCCCGCAATAACCGAATCATTTTGAAACGCAATTAAATCGAATGCGCCATTGACAAGCGTGAAAGTTTCTGTAATCGAGCAACTGTTTTGGTCCGTGATAGTAACGCTGTAATTTCCGCCTTGCAGGTTGGTTAAATCAGAATCGCTCGTGTTATCTGACCAATTGAAAATGTAGGGTTGAACACCACCGGAAACAGTTGAAGTAATTTCTCCTGTTGAAAGTTCAGGACAAGGATTATCAAGAATTGAGAAAACTGCTTGCGGCTCAGTATCTACGGTTACTACAGTATTAGCGCTGCCTGTGCAACCGTTAACTGCATCTGTAACAGTTACAGAATGATTCCCTGTTGAATTCACTGTTATTGAATTCGTAATTTCTCCTGAATCCCAAAGTATAGACGAAAGCGGAGCGCTTGCTGAAACAGTTAGCGTAGTAGAAAGAACAGTGCAGGATAATGTTAAATCTCCGCTGATAACAGTAAAGGGTGGAGAAATATTTTGAGAAACGATAACTACATCCGAAGCAGTGCAGCCATTAGCCGTTGCGGTAACGATGTAAGTATTTGGTGAGTTGACAGATGTTGAATCTGCATTAATTCCATTTGACCACGCAAATATTGTTCCTCCAATGGAGGAGGATGCAGTTAATGTAAGCGAAGTTCTGATGCAGTTGAGTGAAGTATCAATGCCCCCTTCCACAACGGGCAAAGGATTGATTATCAAAAAATAAAGAGCGGTGTCAGGAATGCACAGACCGCCAAGCGGATTGTCAGTAATGAAACTTAGCGTTACGTTTCCCCCGGAAATATCAGCGCTGCTTGACGTGTAAATAAAACTGAAAGGACTGACGACAGAGCTTAAAGCAGAAAAAGTACCGGAACCCGATGTCTCAGCAGAAACAAGCGTAGCTGAACCCGAAAAAGAACCAGATATATCTATCGTTTGCCCGGCACAGATGCTGCCATTTGAATTGTCGAGTACTACAACCGGAGGATTAACGCAACCGCAATTGTTTCCAACTACAACTGCAACCGTATCCTCATTTGCACATCCGGCTACCGACCACACATATTGATAGGTTCCCGGGTTTTGAAAATTTGAAATGGTTGCCGTTGGACTGTTGGTGTTTGAAATCGTTGAAGTGCCCGGGTTAGTCACCAGCGGAGTCCATACGCCTGTGCCGCTTGCGGTCATCGTTGCCGATTCGGTGAGATAGCAGGAAACATTTTTATCTGTTCCCGCATCGGCAACAACAGAAGAAACAGAAACAAGCATCGTGTCGCTGCAACTGCCGGTAGCAAAAACGAAATAATAATCACCGCCCGTTGAAAAATTCACGGATGCAGAATTTGCGGTTGTGCCGCCAAGCGTTGCTCCTGAAGGATTGCCTGCTTGCGGAAACCAGTTGCCCGCTGTTGTGCTTGTAGCGCTTAACGTCACACTTGTGCCGCTGCAAATCCCCGTTTGGTCAGCGCCTGCATCGGGTTTTGTGCAAATGAAAGCAATAGAAGCATCGCAGAGCGCAAAGAGCGAACCCGCATCACCGCCCGGTCCGGTGATGGTTAATGTTGTAAACGGACCGCTTGGATTTGTGATTGTAAAAATGCCGCCCCCGCCTGTGCTCGGTCCGCCTGCTCCACTTGAAATTACATTACCTGTTATTGTTGAAAAGCAAAGGTTTGAGCCTGTAATTACAGGAATGCCGCCAGCATTTGTTGTAATCGTAAATACCTCATTATTAAACTGTCCGGTTGCGGTGATTACAAACACAAAATCATTCACAGGCTGGCTGAATGTATAGGTGTAGTCGAAAAAACCGCTTGCCCCGAGGTGAAGAGAGTTGTTAGGTGTCGTGATATTTCCGCAAGAAGTATAACTGCTGGAAAAAGTTGTTGAGCCGATACCTGCACCCGTAATTGAGATGCCGTTAATAGTGGTGGGCGCATTCACTGAGTTACCACAAGTTTGTGCCATCACTTGTTGCCCAATACTCATTATAATCGTGAAAATAACAAGCAGGAAAAATTTATTGGAAGAGGACTTCGACATTCGATTTGCGTTATCGAGTAAGAGGAGCCCCTAAGATATTAATTAATCTTGAATGTTGCAATTAGTGCAACGAAGAAATTTTTAAACAGGGTGTTACTTAGGGGTGTAAGTCAAATACAAATCTGCACTTCACACAACACTCCACCCCCGGCACCCAATTATGCGTAAGCCTTCTTCGACTCAGTGCGCTTGCGCAGGTTGTGGTCGAGAATGATTTTGCGAAGGCGGATGTTCTTAGGAGTTACTTCCACAAATTCATCCACCTGAATGTATTCCATCGCTTCTTCGAGTGAAAACCGCACGGGTGGCGCGATACGCATCTTTTCATCAGAGCCGGATGCGCGCATGTTCGTGAGTTTCTTCGTGATGTTCACATTCACTACTAAATCATCGGGGCGCGTGTTTTCACCAATCACCTGTCCGCTGTAAACTTCTTCCCCTGATTCGATGAAAAACTTTCCACGGTCTTGCAACTTGTCAATCGAATAAGCGATTGCCGTTCCGGTATCAAGCGCAATCAGCGAGCCGCTGATACGCTCAGGAATATCGCCTCTCCAAGGTTCAAACGCTTTGAAACGGTGCGCGATGATAGCTTCACCTTGTGTTACTGTAAGCACGTTGTTACGCAAGCCAATTAATCCTCTTGATGGGATGCTAAATTCCAAATGAATGCGGTCGGCTTTTGGCTGCATCGCAAGCAAGTCGCCTCTGCGCTTTGTAACCTGTTCAATCACTTTGCCCGATGTTGATTCCGGACAATCAATATTCAGCACTTCAATCGGCTCGCAACGCTTTCCGTCTATTTCTTTCACGATTACTTTCGGCTGTCCCACTTGCATTTCATAGCCTTCGCGTCTCATCGTTTCAATCAAAATAGAAAGATGCAGGATGCCTCTGCCATACACTATATACGTATCGGGTGATTCCGTTTCTTCCACGCGCATTGCGAGGTTCTTTTCCGTTTCTTTGAAAAGGCGGTCGCGCAGGTGGCGCGAGGTCACGAACTTTCCTTCCTTGCCATAGAAAGGCGAATCGTTCACCGTGAACAACATACTGATAGTAGGCTCGTCAATATGAATAGGCGGCAATCCTTCAGGGCTTTCAAAATCGGCAATGGTGTCGCCAATTTCAAATCCTTCAATACCGTTCACTGCGCACAAATCACCGCAGGGCACTGTTTCAGCTTTCACTTTGCCCATTCCTTCAAAAGTGTATAATTCTTTGATACGCCCCTTTGCAATGCTGCCGTCACGCTTCACGAGCGAAATAGGAGTGTTGGATTTCAATGTGCCGCGCACTACGCGCCCAATGGCGATACGCCCGATGTAGTTGGAATAATCCAATGAAGTAACTTGCATCTGCACGGTTCCTTCCTGCACTTTCGGAGGGGGCACATGCGCCACAACCATGTCGAGCAGCGCGAAGATGTTGTCTGTTTTTTCTTTGTAGTCGTTTGACATCCATCCGTGTTTTGCCGAGCCATACACTGAAGGGAAATCCACCTGGTCATCGCGCTCAGCAAGGTTAAAGATGAGTTCAAACATTGCATCATGCACTTCATCAGGGTGGCAGTTTTCTTTATCTACTTTATTAATTACCACGAGCGGTTTCAATCCAAGCGCAAGCGCTTTTGAAAGCACATAGCGTGTTTGCGGCATGGGACCTTCAAACGCATCAACGAGCACTAATGCGCCATCCGCCATATTCAGCACACGCTCCACTTCACCGCCAAAGTCAGCGTGACCAGGGGTGTCAATGATGTTGATTTTGGTGCCTTTGTATTGAACAGACACATTCTTGGAAACAATCGTGATGCCGCGCTCGCGCTCCAGTTCATTGTTGTCGAGGATGAGTTCGCCCGTTACCTGGTGGTCTTGGAACACCTTGCAGGCGTGAATAATCTTATCAACGAGAGTCGTTTTCCCGTGATCAACGTGCGCGATAATTGCAATGTTTCTGATTGAGGCTACCATTAGCTTTTTTTTGAGTTTGCAAAGATACTACTTAATAGCCCGCAAAACCCGCTTGAAATCAAATTTGAGGTTATCTTTCGCGCATGTCAGCATTAGCCATTCCTATTATCAACCTTGCACCCTTCATCAACCAAACCGCAAACTCAGAAGACCGAAACGACACCGCCCTCCAAATTGCTGCCGCCTGTAAAGACAATGGCTTCTTTTATATCAAAGAACATGGCGTGAGCGAAGCGTTGCAGCAGCAGTTGGAACAACTCAGCCGTGAATTTTTCGCGCATGATGAATCAGTGAAAATGCAAATCTCCATGGCAAAAGGCGGACGAGCATGGCGCGGCTATTTCCCTGTGGAAGGCGAGCTTACTTCGGGAAAACCGGATTTGAAAGAAGGGCTTTATTTCGGCTCTGAACTTTCCGCCACCGACCCCAGAGTGATGCAGGATTTGCCGCTGCACGGTAAAAACCTTTTCCCAAAACATCCAATTGAATTGAAAGCAACGGTACTCGAATATCTTCAAGCCCTTACGCACACCGCCCATGCGCTGATGCGCGGTATCAGCCTCAGCCTCGGGTTTGATGCCGATTATTTTGACAAGCGTTATACGGCTGACCCGCTCATTCTCTTTCGCATCTTTCATTATCCCGCGCAGAAACCCACAACGCAGCAACAATGGGGCGTTGGCGAGCATACCGACTATGGCTTGCTTACTATCTTAAAACAAGATACGGCAGGAGGACTGCAAGTGAAATCACAGGGCGCATGGATTGACGCGCCACCCATTGCTAACACATTCGTATGCAACATTGGCGATATGCTCGACCGCATGACGGGCGGCTTGTATCGCTCCACGCCCCATCGAGTACTCAATACTTCCGGCAAAAGCCGCTACTCTTATCCCTTTTTCTTCGACCCAAACTTTGAAACCCCTGTGCAGCGCATTGAAAATACTGAACAACGCGCAGACGACCGCAACCTGCGCTGGGATAATGACAGTGTGCATGACTTTGAAGGCACTTATGGCGATTACCTGCTGCGCAAAGTCAGCAAGGTGTTTCCCGATTTGCAGAAGAAAGTGCTGTGAGGAATGCAGAGCGGCAAGTCATTATGGTGAATTTTCACTCTATCCGTTCCAGTCCCTTCAATGCCCTTCGCCCTTTTGTATTGATTTGCAAATGAAAATCAAAAGGTGTTTTTCTTTCTCCATTTACCATTTCAAGATAAAGTAAATGGTCGCGCACTCTGTCGCATTCTTTTTTGGAATCGTCAGTCAGGATGGAAGGAACTGTTCTTGGCACAGATGATTTTGCCAATTCATTCAATACATATTTCACCTTGTCTTCAAAAGTCACATGCTTGTCTTGTGCTGCAAATATGCTCTGATTAGATGAAATTTCAGATTCCTTCAGAATGGATAGCATGACGCGCTGATAAAAGTCATTGTTTTCACTTCAGTCGCATGATTAGGTTTGTCGCATCAATTACGCTGTCATGAAAAATTTCGCATTAAACGCCAACTTTATACGTCAGTCAGCATTTGTTATAATATCGGTTGTATTATTATTCCCCGTTCAACAGTTGAATGCGCAATCATTGGGCAAAATGACTGATAAGCGTGATGGGAAGACCTATGAAACCGTGAAGATGGGTGAAAAGGTTTGGATAGCGCAGAATCTGAACTATGAATCGCCTGACAGTTGGTGTTATGCAGACAAGCCTGAATATTGCGCTGAATACGGAAGATTATACACATGGAAAGCAGCGATGAATGCGTGTCCTGCCGGATGGAGTTTGCCAACGGACGCTGATTGGGTAGCTCTTGAAAAAGTGAACGGAGGCGTGGAAAAGGCAGGCGCAAACTTGATGCGAGGCGGCAGCAGCGGATTTAACGCAACCTTGGGCGGCATTCGCTGCACGGATGGCGTGTTTGTAAATCAGGGCGCTTATGGTGACTATTGGACATCCACCACTGATGTTGTTGGAAATGCCTACATGCGCTATTTCTTTGTACAGCACAAAAAATTATACCGTATCAGTTTTCATAAAGACACAGGACGCAGTGTGCGTTGCGTAAAGGACTAAATAACTAATTACAAAAAACAATAAAAATGAAAAAAGGAATCGTTCTGTTTTTTCTCACCGCAATGTTTTTCAGCGGGTGTCTCGTTACCTCCTTTCATCCGTTTTACAAACCGGCTGATTTGGTAAAAGACAACTTGCTGCCGGGCGACTGGATTAACAAAAATTCATTGCTCACGTTTTCACAGTTGGAAGAAGGTTATTTGTTGAATTACAGAGACTGTGAAGATCCTCACAACGCCCCAAATGATTATTCTACCTGTACAATGGCGGATTTTACAGTGCGCCTCATGAAGTTGGGAGAAAGTTACTACATGGATTTCTTTCCGAAATCATACATGAATTCAGATAATCTTTTTCTGAACCTGCATGTTAAGTCCACTCATTCGCTGGCTAAAGTCACTATCACAAAAGGACAACTTGAGTTTCGAATGTTGAGCTATGCCTGGCTTACCAATCATCTCGAGGCAGGAAAAGATAAGTTGAGTCATATCAAAACCGATGACTTGGTAACTTTAACCGCAACCACCGATGAAATTCAGGCATTCATCCTGAAGCATCAAAACGAGCCGGGCTTTTTAGACGACCCTATTGTAGTGAACAGGAAGTAAAATTCTTACCGTTCCTGATTCCCGACTTTCTCTATCTTGGTTCTCTCAAATGGCATCTGCGTTCGGACACGGCATTGCTGCAATTGCAATCGGAAAGGTATTTCCCGCAAAATATGCCGGATGGAAATTCTGGCTGTTGGGAGTAACGTGTTCCATTCTGCCTGACGCGGATGTAATCAGTTTCAGCTTCGGAATACCTTATGAGCATCTCTTGGGGCATCGCGGCATCACACATTCATTCTTCTTCGCCTTTCTGCTTGCTGCCCTTGTTGTAAAATTATTCTTTGCAGATGTTCGGTTGCTGTCAAAAGAAGGAATGATTTTGTTTGTTTGCTTTTTTCTTTGCACAGCATCACACTCCATTCTTGATGCGATGACCACCGGTGGCAGAGGCGTTGCTTTTTTTGCCCCGTTTGATAACACGCGCTATTTCCTTCCCTGGCGCGTGATAAAAGTTTCTCCCTTGAGTGTGAGCAGTTTTTTCAGTGAGTGGGGCTGGCGCGTATTGAAAAGTGAAATCATCTGGATTGGAATACCGAGCATGGCGGTAATTCTGGCAGCAGAATTTTTAAAGAAAAAATAAAGATTACCTGCTCGAACACCGATTATCTTCTGTTTTCAGAGGTTAGATACAACTTGCGCCTTTTCAGCATAGCCTTTGTGCATCCATGTTTCCTTTCCGTTTTTGTAGATTTTCAAAACAGGAATTGCTGTTATGCCTAATTGTTTCGCCAAATCTTTGTTTTCATCCACATTGATACGGGCAATCTGCGCCTTTCCGGCATATTCTTTTGTAATCTCATTTAGCCAGGGTTCCATTTTCTTACAGGGTGCGCACCATGGCGCATAGAAATCAACCAGCACGGTTCCGGTTGCAATCATCTTGTTGTAAGCGGCTATTGATATTTTGTCTGCCGCAACTTTTTCGGAGGTGACAACGGGAAGATTATTTTTTTGCCACGACAACATTCCTCCCTTCAAATCATACACTACTTTAAATCCATTGTTGCGCATATAATCAGCAGCCCCTGCGCTTCTTCCACCCGAGAGGCAATACACAAAATAGGGCTTGCTTTTGTCAAGCATACCTAATTCAGTTTGAAAGGCGGAGCTGCGGTAATCTAAATTTTTTGCCCCTTCAATATGCCCCTGTTCGTATTCATCTGGTGTGCGCACATCCAATAGCACGGCATTTGAAGTTGCAGTTATTTTATCACGAAATACCGGGGCATCCAAAACTGCTCCGCTTGTTTGTGCAAAGGCGGAAGTGACACTAACGCTTAAAACGATAAGCAGGGAATTGAAATATTTCATGGTTATGCTGTTAAATGTTGTTCCATCACTTGTTTCAGATAGCCGGCAGGGAGAACGCCCGACTGCCTCCATACGATTGAGCCTTTTTTGAAGAGGATAAGCGTTGGCACTCCCTGAATTTGATAAACAGATGCCAATAACGGATGTTCATCCACATCTATCTTCATGATTTTCGCTTTGCTACCTATGGCAGTTTTCAATTCATCAAAAATCGGAATCATCATTTTGCAAGGTCCGCACCATGCGGCAGAGAAATCAACCAACACCAATGGTTCTGCGTGAATGATTTCGCTAAATGTTTTTTGTTTTTCGGTAGTTTCCATGTTCGAGTTTCTATTTTAGAATCTGATTTTAATAATTCGTTTTTGATTTCGGTTCAAGGTCGGTTTTACAGACGCCACCGGCACATCCCCCTGCCGCACATCCGAAATTGAAGATTGCCATTGCTGCAAAGTAACCGGCAGGCAAGAGCACCATCCATTGTTGTTCCGCCACTGCCTGCAATATCATAATACCGCCAAAGATGAGGAACAGCCAACGCTGAAATGTCCATCCGATGAGAATCCGCTGTTTCATGCTTATTGAGTTTTTACTTTTTCGTTTTGAAACATGTTAAAGAACATTCCGCCCAGCAACGCGCCATACAGTGTGCTGTTCAGCGGCTTTGAAGTGATGGCGCATGTCCCGCTTGCGCATCCTACATAATGATAGTAGAGATAGCCAACAATAGCGCCTGCTATAATTCCAACGAGAGTAAATTTGTACTTAAGGATGAAGTTCATCGTTGATGTTTTTTCATTTCGAGTCTTCTTTCATCGTCAAAACTATCACGAAGAGATGCGGCTGTCTGTAACAAAAGTCACAATTCCCTAAATTGCTGCAAGAATTCAGCCGTGTCAATGAGTGCGACTTTTTCCTTAGCTCCAATTAGCAATGAATATATACGATAAATATATCCTGCCAAAAGTTGTTCATTTTGTTTGCTCTTTAAAGCCCGCTATGAAGCAGCGAGAAAAGGTTGTTCCATTGGCAAGCGGTCGTGTGCTGGAAGTTGCAGTAGGTTCGGGAATCAATCTTGACTTATACAATCCTTCTAAAGTTGAAAAAGTATGGGGATTAGACCCTTCTGATGAGATGCTGGAGATTGCAAAAAAACGAGAAGACAAACATGTGCCTGTTGAATTCATAAAAGCATCTGCCGACAAAATTCCATTGGAGAGCAATAGCATGGATTCGGTAGTTATTACATATGCTCTGTGTACCATACCCGATGTGCAATCAGCGCTTGCGGAAATCAAAAGAGTACTAAAGCCGGGTGGGCAATTGCTGTTTTGCGAACATGGATTAGCTCCTGATAAAAGTGTGATTCGAACTCAGAATTTTATTAATCCGGTTTGGAGCAAACTGGGCGGTGGGTGTAATCTGAACAGAAATATTCCTACGATCCTCAATGAAGGGGGGTATCAAATCACCAACCTGCATACGATGTATATTCCCGGCTGGAAACCGGCATGTTTCAATTATTGGGGCACAGCTAAAATCAAATAAATAATTAAGTAAAATAAATATCCGGTGGAAGAAGAAGAGAGAACATTAAAAGTTGGCGAGGAAGTTGACTTGCTGATAGGCAACACGACTCCGCTTGGAGTAAATGTGCTCATCAATGATGAATATGAAGGGCTGCTTTTTCATGAAGATATTTTCAAGCCGCTTGAAAGAGGAGAACACGTTCCCGGCTTCATAAAGAAATTAAGAGAAGACGGCAAGATTGACGTTACGCTTGAGCGGTTTGGCTACAGGAAAGTGGAGCCTCATGCGGAAGAAATTCTCCTCCGCTTAAAAGAACAGAACGGGGCGCTTCACCTCACTGATAAAAGTTCTCCGGGCGACATCATTTACCAGTTGCACATGAGCAAAAAAGTGTTTAAGAAAGCGATAGGCGCATTGTACAAACAAAAGCTCATCCGAATTGAGACTGACGGGATTTATCTCATCAAGTAAAAATCACTTCAAATTTTATTCAGCGATGCCGCACGAATCGCACTATCGCAAGCTCGAAAACATGTATCTGAAAGGCGCGCATATTAACACCGCCTTTTATGAAACCACGAATATGATTGTAGCAGAAGAACGTGCTGCTATCACATTGACGGTAGCTTCAAAATATTTTCATGCTGCGGGCGCGATGCACGGGTCTGTGTATTTCAAACTATTGGATGATGCTGCATTTTTTGCAGTGCAATCATTAGTTGAAGATGCGTTTGTGCTAACAACAACATTCAATATTCACATGCTGCGCCCCGTGAATTCCGGGATTATTCGCAGTGAAGGAACGGTTCAATTCAAATCGAAAAGTCTTTTTGTAGCCGAGTCGAAATTGTTTAACGAGGAAGAAACACTGATTGCCTTCGGCTCCGGTGAATTTGTGAAAAGCAAAATTGCTTTAACGCCTGAGATAGGCTATCAATAATCGAACAATTCCCAAATACTCTGATTTCCTTGCAATCCTCCCGTGTGTATTGCCAGGATTTTTGAACCAGATGGAAAGAAGTCTTTTTGAATTAAATCATAAACGCCAAACAGCATTTTTCCGGTGTAAATAAAATCAAGTTCAATCTGATGTTTTGCTTTAAAACTTCGGATAAATTGGAGCAACTCAGGCGTGTGCCGCGCATAACCTCCAAAATGATAGTCGGACATTAACTCGCAGGAATCAGCAGTATTATTATCCGTGTTAAGTAGTTGTTGTAGTACTTTCTCTAAGTCTTCTCCGCTTTTAAATGCAGGAAAGCCAATCACGTTTTGTTTGTGATGAGTAGCTGAGAGAATTCCCGCCATTGTTGTTCCCGTGCCGCAAGCAACACAAATGAAATCGAACTGTTCTTGCACTTCATTCATTATCTCTGCGCAGCCTTTTATTCCTAACTCATTTGAACCGCCTTCGGGAATTAAGAAGAATTTTTGGAATTGCTTTCCCAGCGTTTCAAGAAAAGCTGCTTCAGTTTTCCTGCGATAGTTTTCGCGCGAGATAAACTTCAGGCGCATTCCGTCATCTGCTGCTTTGCGCAAAGTCCTGTTTTCTTTTTTACTTAATTCTTCACCTCTGATAATGCCGATAGATTTCATTCCCGCAAGGCGGCAAGCCGCTGCTGTTGCAGCGATATGATTTGAATATGCTCCGCCAAAAGTTAAAATCGTATCGTGTTGTTGTTGCTGCGCTGCAATCAAATTGTATTTGAGCTTGCGCCATTTGTTCCCTGAAATTTCAGGATGGATAAGGTCATCGCGTTTAAGAAACAATTGAACTCCTTTATCCTCAAATTGCAGCTCCTGTATTTGATGAATTGGAGTCGGCAAATTTTGACTTAACCACTTTTTAATATGCGACATAGATTAGGGCGCCCCTTGATTAAAAATTAATCTGCATTCCTTCTGCATAATTACTTTGAAGTTCGAACTGTTTTTTAAAGCGCCCTGATTTAATGAACTCGCCCCGCATTCTATAAGCCTGCCCTAAATTCAGGTAAGTGTTTAAATAAAGCGTGGGGATGGTTTGAATTACGGTGTTCAAAACGGAAATTGCTTCATTCATCTTTCCTGCATTACCAAACAAAATTGCCCTATGAAAATGCGAATACTCAATCGCATTAAACAACAACTATTTTTGTCTGCATCTAAAATCATCAGTGTTTGGGAACTTTTCGTTTATCCTTTGCCTTTTGCGATTATCCTTCAACCTGAAAAACCAACTCCATGAAATTTTTACAAGTTGCCTTTGTCCTGATGACATGTATCGCCACAGCGCAAACGCCTGATGCTGCTTACACTGACTGTGATGGGAATACTGAAAGTATCTATGATATCCTTGGACAAGGAACGCCATTAATCATCGCATCAAAAGGGCTTGACTGTTCCATCTGTATGGGACAGGCATCCGCGCTGAAAACCTTTTCGGAAGCACATCCTGAAGTAAGAGTATGGGGCGCGATGAGTTATAAATATTCGGGCGCGCAGCCAACATGCACGGGCGTGAACGCTTGGGAAAGCGATTATGCATGGAATGACATCTTCCTGTTTGCAGATGTAAATAAAGATTGGGAAGGCGTGGGCTACCCCACTTACTATGTCATCAGTCCTGTTGATTCTTCCTTTCAATATCAGGGTTCGTCTTTCTCGCAGGCTTCGGCAAAGGCTTTGGAACTTGCGCCAACAGGCATTCTTGATAAAGAGCGCGTGAGACTGAATGTATTTTATGACGCGCCTGCGCATACGCTACAACTAAACCTTCCGGGCGATAAACAACTAAAAACAGTGATGCTTGCAAATCTGATGGGGCAGGTTGTGTTTGAAACTCCGGTGCAATCGCTTGAAAAAACACTGCGCATTCCACTTTCGGGAAATATCACAAACGGAATTTATCTCGTGTTTCTGCATAGCACGGAGGGAGAAATGTATTCTAATAAAATAATGGTGAAATAAAAGTCCATCGTTTAGGGAATTGCTTTCCTACAAAGCTGAACAACGCCATCCTCGCAATGAGGATATCCGTTATAACAGTTTTTCAATAGCGGTATCATACATCTCCTTGCACTTTGCCACATCGCCAAAACTTTCGCCATCCACTTTGAATTCGCTTTTGCCTACTTTACCAAGGAGCATGTAAGGGAATTTTCCTTCCACCACGCCTTCAAATAATTCTGCCTTGTGTGCGGGAACGCTCACCACTACCCTGCCCTGCGCTTCGCCAAACAGGAATGCATCTTTGCGAATGTCGCTTGGGGCGCTCACTGCAAAGCCAAAGCCGCCCGCCATCGCTGACTCGGCAAGGGTAACGAACAAGCCGCCATCGCTCACATCATGCGCGGAAACAATTGCGCCCAGCACGATAAGCGCATGAACAGTTTCATGCAGTTTTGCTTCCTGCTCCAAATCGAAATGAGGCGCGGGAGACGAATTGATTTTATGCCAGCGCACGAGGTATTCGGAATTATTAATGTCGTTGTGCGATTCACCCAACAGGAAAATGAGGTCGCCTTCTTTTTTGAAATCAAGCGTCATCGCGTTTTCTATTTTCTCCACGATGCCCAACATGCCAATCGTTGGCGTGGGATATACAGGACCTTCTTCCGATTGATTATAGAAACTCACATTGCCGCCTGTAACGGGCGTATCAAACCTGCGGCAGGCTTCACCCATGCCTTTAATGGCATTCACGAATTGCCAATACACTTCGGGGTTGTAAGGGTTTCCAAAATTCAAACAATTCGTAATCGCAACAGGCATTCCTCCCGAGCAAACGATATTACGCGCAGCTTCAGCAACGGCAATCATTGTTCCGATATAGGGGTCGGCATATACATAACGCGCATTGCAATCAGTGCGAACGGCAAGCGCTTTCTCCGTGTCTTTCACACGGATGATTGCTGCATCAGCGGGGGCATTGGTAGAAAGATTATTAATGCCCACCATTGAGTCATACTGTTGATACACCCAGCGCTTTGATGCGATATTCGGAAGTGTAAGAATAAACTCGGCAACCTGTTGAAGGTTTGAAGGCTGCTTCACTTGGTCAATGTTGAAGCTCTTTTGTTTTTTGAAATAAGCAGGCTCTTTATATGCGCGCTCATACACGGGCGCGCCTCCGCCAAGCACCAGCACCTCTGCGGGAATGTGTCCCACCAATTCATCATACATATAATACTCAAGCATCTTCGTATCCGTGACTTCACCAATGATGGCGCAATGCAAATCCCACTTTTCAAATATCTTCTCCACTGTTTTCTCCTGCCCTTTCTTTACCACCACGAGCATTCGCTCTTGTGATTCTGAAAGCAGAATTTCAAACGGCTTCATGTTTTCCTGACGTGTGGGTACTTTATGCAACCAAACTTTCATGCCGTGCTCGCCCTTTGCCGACATCTCGGATGTGGAGCAGGTAATGCCTGCCGCGCCCATATCCTGCATACCGACAACAGCATCTGTTTGTGCGAGTTCAAGCGTTGCTTCCAATAATAATTTTTCCTGAAACGGGTCGCCCACCTGCACTGCGGGTAAATCTTCGTGCGAATCTTCGTGAATGTCTCCAGATGCAAATGTTGCTCCGTGAATGCCGTCTTTGCCCGTTGCAGAGCCAACGATATAAACCGGATTTCCAACTCCTGTTGCGATTGCTGAAATAGTTCTGTCTGCTTTTACGATTCCTACGGACATTGCATTCACAAGCGGATTGTGCTCGTAGCAATCTTCAAAATAAACTTCGCCCGCCACAGTTGGCACACCGAATGAATTACCGTAATCGCCAATGCCTTTCACCACGCCACGCAGCAGGTGTTTTGTTTTTTCTGAATTGATATTTCCAAAGCGTAGCGAATTCAATGCGGCAATAGGTCTTGCACCCATTGTAAAAATATCACGGTGAATGCCGCCCACTCCAGTCGCTGCACCCTGATACGGCTCAATCGCGGAAGGATGATTATGTGATTCAATTTTAAATGCGCAAGCCAATCCATCGCCAATATCAACAAGCCCTGCATTTTCCTGACCTGCTTCCACAAGCAAGCGGCTTCCTTTGCGCGGCAAAGTTTTCAACCATTTAATGGAATTTTTGTAGGAACAATGTTCTGACCACATCACGGAAAAAACACTCAACTCAGTGAAGTTGGGATTGCGCCCAAGGATTTCTTTTATCTTCTCGAATTCTTCGGGAAGCAAACCAAGTTCTTCAGCGGTTTTAACGGTGACAGACGACTCTGCGGGAGCTACATTACTCATGCTTCAGGATTTTTTTGAAGCGACAAATTTAACGAGAATTCATGCAGCGGATTTTAAAGGTTCTTATTTCAAGATGACTATCACTTCATAAAGCGCCTTTAGATAATTCGAGTAAATTTGTTTGAACCCAAATCCTGCACAATGATAATGAGAACCCTTCTCACCTTTGCTGTGACATTTTCATTAGCATGTCCTTCCACCGTCAGCGCCCAAATGCCGAATGATGGCTTTATGATGAAGCCTGGCGTCTTGTGCATTGATGTTACGTATGAACACAGCCGCTGGAATGAATACTGGGAAGGAACGCTGAAACGCGATAACGAAAACGTGGGAACGCTGAGAAGACACACGCTTTCTCCGATGTTCAATTTGGGAATTGTGAAATGGCTCAATGCGATGGCATCTGTGCATTATGTAATCACTGAGCCTACCGCAGGGCAAATTGAAGGAGCAAAAGGATTTTCTGATTTCAACTTTTGGCTGAAAGCAGAAGCATGGCGCAAAAAATTAGGACCGGGCACATTTAACATTCTTGCAACAGCGGGACTCATGGTTCCGATGAGCGATTATGTTCCTGATTATCCTTATGCGATTGGCTTGGGATGCATAGAAGGCAACTTCAAGGGGATTTTGCAATACCGCTTCGACAAAGGATTTTTCGTGCGCGCACACACCGGCTATATGATTCGCGGCAACAGCAAACTTCAACGCGATTATTATTTCACCACCGAAGGATATTACTCAGACGAATGCGAGATGCCCAATGCGCTGGATTATTCAGGCGCAGTGGGATATTATTTGCCTGATAAACAAATTCGCGCTGAAATCATTGTTGATGGAATGCACACGTTTGGCGGCTTCGATATGCGCAGACAGGATATGCCGTTCCCTTCTAACAAAATGGAATTTACACGAATGGGTGCAGGAGTGCATTATTATCCATCCTTCGCGCCCGGTTTAGATATTCACGCTGCGGGCGGTTATACGCTCACGGGAAGAAATGTCGGGCAAGCAGCTGTCATGAATTTCGGACTCAGTTATGTTTTTCAAACATGGAAACGCGAAAAGAAAACAGAAGACAAGCCTGCTTACGAACGCCCGATGAACTAAAATTTTCTACAACCCCTTCAACTTTTTTACCCCATGAAAAAATTCTCAATCATCACTGTGGCAGTTGCATTCCTACTCTGCTCCGTAATTCTATTTATTTCTTCCTGTGAAAAAGACCTGAATGAAGAAATCAATTTCGATTCCTACGCATTTACAGAACTTGATGCTGACGGAGGAACATGGAATCCCCTTGTACTCACCAGCGGAGACCAGATTACCGTTGCCGCACCGCCCGCATTAACCTCTGCTGAATATTTACAGGAAGTGGAAAACTTGAAAGAAACAATGAACCAGGTTTCTTCCGAACAAAAAGATGCAATTAAATATTGGGGAACAAACTCGGTGCTTCGTTGGAATCAAATCGCCAATGATATGGCTGCAAAATATAACCTGCCCCCGGCACCAAACCCTGATGGAACTTACTCTGCGCCTGACGCAGCAAATCCGAGCGCATATCCGAACTTTCCATTTGCAATGCCTCCCTATACTTGCAGGATGCTTGCTTACTGGAGCGGGGCGCAATTCGATGCGCTGATTACGGTATGGAATCAAAAGTATGCCCACAACTGTCCGGCTCCTTACAAAACAGATGCTTCCATTTCTCCATTGCTTCCCGAAAATGATTTGCCCTCTTATCCTTCTGAAGATGCTGCCATTGCAGCAGTATCGGAAGTGATTTTATCCGCCATGTTTCCGCTGGAAAAAGATTTCATCAAGCAAAAAGCTGATGAGTTGAAAAATACGCGCCTGTGGGCGGGAACAAACGTAGCAATGGATATTGCTGCCGGAGATTCAATAGGCAGGGCGGTTGCCGCTTTATACATTGACCGCTCAAAAACGGATGGAATGAAAAACGCCAATGTAAGCGTAGCAGTTGCCGACTCGATTGAAAATGCAGCGCTGGCAATGTGGGGCTGGCATTGGGAAAATTTAGATATTCCGCAAAGGCGCGTGGGCATTTTACCAAGATTTGGAAACGTGCAACTCTGGTTTGTTCCTAACGTGGAAGCCGTTCGTCCGGGTCCCCCGCCTGCTCCCGGCTCAGAGCAATACAACAACGATGTGGAAGAATTAAAAAAATTCGATGACAAACTCACCAATGAACAACGCGACATCGCTTTGTATTGGAATGACGGATCAAGCACCTACACGCCTCCCGGACACTGGAACCGCATTGCGTATTCTTACATTGAAAATGGAAAACTGAATCCGCTGCGCACAGCGCGCGTGTTTGCATATTTGAATATGGCTGAAATGGATGCAGGCATCAGTTGCTGGGATACAAAATACTATTATCATTATCCAAGACCATCAGGAGCAGAACCTTCGATTAAAACACTCATTGGCATCCCCAGTTTCCCTTCTTACACATCCGGACATTCTACCTTTTCGGGGGCAGCGGAAGAAGTACTCTCCTACTTCTTTCCTGAAGGAAAAGCTGCATTTGAACACCAGGCGCAGGATGCCGCAGACTCGCGCATGTATGCCCGCATTCATTTTCGTTTTGATTGCGAAGCGGGCTTGGTTCAAGGCAAGGCAGTGGGAGCCTATGCAGTAGCGGCAGCGGAGCAGGACGGAGCAGATTGATTCAATTCAGTTTCATCTTCTCGACTTTTCATCAATTTTTTCAGGAGGATACCTGAAAAATTCAGACAATTTTATAGATGCCAAATAATCAACATCACGCACCGTTCAGCACCCACGTATCCTTGCTGCCACCGCCCTGTGAGGAGTTGACCACAAGCGAGCCTTTGCGCAGCGCAACGCGGGTGAGTCCACCGGGCACTACGTAAATATCTTCGCCATACAACACATACGGACGCAAATCCACATGCCTGCCTTCAAAGTGTTCGTCAACAATCACGGGCACGCGCGACAGCGAAATCGTAGGCTGCGCGATATAGTTGCGCGGGTTGGCTTTGATTTTCTTTTTAAATTCTTCCTGCGTTTTTTTATCCGAATGCGGGCCAATCAACATGCCGTAGCCGCCCGCTTCATTTGCTTCCTTCACTACAAGCTGGCTAATATTTTCGAGCACGTATTTCATATCCTGCTCCTCGCGGCAGATGTAGGTTTGCACGTTTGGAAGAATGGGTTCTTCGTTCAAATAATATTTGATGATGCGCGGCACATAGGCATAAACAACCTTGTCGTCAGCCACTCCTGTGCCGGGGGCATTCGCCAGCGCTACTCTATTTTTCTTATACACCTCAAACAATCCCGGTACGCCAAGCATCGAATCTTTTCGGAATGCTTCCGGGTCGAGAAAATCATCATCAATCCTGCGGTAAATCACATCTACCGTTTGAAAGCCTTTGGTGGTGCGCATTTTCACGAAGCCATTCATTACCACAAGGTCTTCGCTGCTCACAAGTTCAACACCCATTTGCTGCGCGAGGTAAGAATGCTCAAAGTATGCAGAGTTGTAAATGCCGGGTGTCAATACCACCACCGTTGGGTTGGCATTCCCTGAAATGTGCTGCAACATTTGCAACAAGCGGTTTGGATAATCGAACACAGGAAGCACATCTAACTTTTCAAACATTTCGGGAAACGTGCGCTTGAGCACTTCGCGGTTTTCGAGCATATAAGACACGCCTGACGGGCAGCGCAAATTATCCTCCAGCACCATGATGGTGCCGTCTTTGTCGCGAATCAAATCGGTGCCTGTGATGTGGCACCAGATTCCCTTAGGCGGCTGCAATCCGAGGCACGGTTTCAAAAAACCTTTTCCTGTTTCAATTAAATCGCGTGGAACAACCCCGTCATTCAAAATTTTTTGTTCGTTATATACATCATTGATAAAAAGATTGAGCGCATGGACGCGCTGCTTCAATCCTTTCTCAATCAACTGCCACTCTTTTTGCGCGATGATGCGCGGCACAATATCTATCGGGAAAATGCGCTCCTTTCCCTCGGCTTCATTATATACATTGAACGTGATACCCATCGAAAACAACGCCCGCTCTGCAAGCGACTGCCGTTGCTTTAAGTCGGCAAGCGAAAGTTTTTCAACGAGCTTCCTAAAACGCGAATAAGTTTCCCGCGCATGAATTTTGTCGTTAAACATCTCATCATAAAAACCGGAGGTTTCATAGTTGTTGAAGATGTCTGTCATGAAGCGGGAATATTATAGAATAGATCTTGCAAAATCAGGCAGCAAATACAAAGACTTCACTTTCGGTAGCTTGCTTGGGAATCGGAAGCCCTTCTTCCCTTAATCCTTCGATATGAAATTTGACGGCAGCATAAATATTTCGCTCCACGATTTTTTTTGTTTTGCCTGTGGCAATGCACCCGGGCAAGTCAGGAACATAAGCGCTGAATCCGCTTTTTGTTTTTTCAATCACTACTAAATATTTGAGCATATCTTATGGTTAGTCAATTTGCGCTTGTTTAAAAATACTTGCTTCTGTTCCCTTTGCCAAATCATCCGACATTTTATGGCAAGCTACAGATACTAAGCCTTTTTTCGTTTTGTGCTTAAACTGCATGTGACTCCCTTTTTGCCTCACTAAATACCAACCGTCTTTCTCAATCAATCTTATTATCTCTTTAACCCTCATCGTGCTTTGGTAAAAGCAATTTTCTTACACCGCCCCTGCCTTTATCTCCTCCACCACGCTCTGGTCGAGCAAGGTGGGACGTTAAACATCTCGTTATAAAAGCCGGAGGTTTCATAGTTGTTAAAAATTTCTGTCATGAATTTGGTTTTTAGATTGCTTCTGCGTGAAGCTCTTTTATCCACGATTAATCAGCTAAAATTATTTTTCCAATTTTCTCAATCAGCTTATCAACCACAGGCGACCAGTTTTTAATTGGAATGTCAAAGCCAATTCTTGTAGGTTTTCCTTCATCCTGCCAATAAAAATCATTCCAACCAAAGTCATCTTTCAGGAATTGTGTGATTTCATCCCGATACTTTACCATTTCAGGAGTATCATGCACCCATCTCAAATTGAAACTTAATTTTCCGTAAGTCCACACAGTGAAAATACTTCTCGGACAAACCTTCTCAAAAATCGGATTGAATGAACCCGTTGCGGTTCCTGTTCCCCATTTGATAAAATCTGCTTTTGTTTTTGAGAAATCGAATAGCTTTCTGATCGCACTAAGTTCAGAAACGGAAAGATTTTTCCCGGCTTCCTCAAAGAATAAATTTTCATCCCATTGCTTTCTGCCACCACCAGTTCGCCCGGGTTTACTGACTTGCTTTTTCACCTCCGCACCATACAATTTCGGAATCACAATTTCATAATCCTCATACTTATAGTACTTCAATTCCACGCCAAAAAGGTCAAAGCTGCTGTTTTGATTAATGAAGCGAATGAGATTTTTCAACCGTGGTTCCAATTCATCCATCAGCACCACAAACCTGAACCTGCCGCCTGAAAAATTGCTTTTCACATTTTCAATCAATGCTTTTACTTCCTCTTCATTCAATTCAAAAAAATCCTGAAGCTGCTCAATCAGTCCGACTCCGAATTTTTCAGAGACATTATTTTCAACAGTCAAAAGAAATGCGGAGGAATCGGTCTCCGCAAAAGTCAGCGCTGCTCCATAATCAAGCACTTGCGCAACCACTTTACGCTTGTCAGGATTTTTATAAAGTTTGGTCTCAATAATATAAACCTCTCCGTCACTATCAAAACCTATCGCATCAATCGGACCGCTGTCAGTCGGAAATTCTCTTGCAACAATCAGCAGGCGGATGTCCTCCTTTAATTCATCCAGCGGCAGACTTTCCGGATTATCGTAAATATATTTTTGAAGCGCGCCTTCTTTTTCAAAGCTGCTACTCTCCACTTTCTTGGCTTTCATTCCCGGCTTTGAAATTATCAGTGTCATATTAGGTTTTACTTTTTACTTACAACTTATCACTTACAACTTACGACTGCTCATCACACCGCCCCCATCTTTATCTCCTCCACCACGCCCGGGTCGAGCAATGTGGAGGTATCGCCTAAGTTTGAAGTATCGCCTTCCGCTATTTTGCGCAAAATCCTGCGCATGATTTTGCCGGAGCGTGTTTTCGGCAAGCCTTTCACAAATTGAATTTTATCGGGCTTCGCAATCGGACCGATGGTTTTTGCAACCAACTCGTTGATTTCTTTGCGCAGCTTGTCTGCATCTTCCACTACGCCCGTTGTAATCACAAACGCATACACGCCATAGCCTTTGATGTGATGCGGAAAACCAACAACAGCCGTTTCGATAACTGCTTCATGTTCATCAATCGCATTTTCAATTTCTGCTGTGCCGAGGTTGTGACCTGAAACAATAATAATATCATCCACGCGCCCTGTGATGCGGTAATAACCATCTTCATCGCGCCTGCATCCGTCACCGGTAAAATATTTTTCTTTAAAAGTAGAGAAGTAAGTATCATGAAATCTTTTGTGGTCGCCCCAGATGGAACGCGCCATCGAGGGAAAGGGAAATTTGATACACAATCTTCCCTCTACATTATTTCCTTCCAATTCATTTCCGTGTTCATCAACGATGCACGGCTGCACACCGGGCAGTGGCAATGTTGCAAACGATGGCTTCAACTTCGTGATTCCGGCAAGCGGTGAAATAAGAATGCCACCCGTTTCTGTTTGCCACCACGTATCTACAATCGGGCAACGCTCTTTGCCTACATATTTATGATACCATTCCCATGCTTCTACATTAATCGGCTCACCCACGCTGCCTAACACACGCAGCGAATTCAAATCATGCTTCGTCACGAAATCCGTTCCATACGCTTCGAGCGAGCGAATTGCAGTAGGCGCAGTGTAAAATAGATTCACCTTGTGCTTGTCCACCACATCCCAAAACCTTCCCGCATCGGGATAGGTGGGAATGCCTTCAAACATCAGTGTTGTCGCGCCTGCAAGCAACGGTCCGTAAACGATGTAGGAATGTCCCGTCACCCAGCCGATGTCGGCAGTACACCAAAAAATATCAGCCTCACCTAAATCCTCCCCAAAGGGGAGGACTTCCTGAACTCCCTCTCCACCTAATGGCGAAAGGGCTGGGAAGGAGTTGTTATATTGAAACACATTCCTGAAAGTATATTCCGCAAACACCATGTAGCCGCCAGTTGTGTGTTGAATGCCCTTGGGCTTGCCTGTAGAACCTGATGTATAAAGAATGAATAGCGTGTCTTCCGCATCCATTTCTTCAGCAGGACAATCAGCAGTTGCTTTTTGCAATTCATCATGCCACCACACATCCCTCCCCTCTTTCCAATTTATTTTTTGCCCCGTGCGCTCCAGCACGATTACTTTTTTTATAGAATCACAACTCTGCAACGCTTCATCCACGATGTCTTTCAGTTCAATTGTTTTTGCTCCGCGAAAGCCGCCATCTGCTGTAAGCACAATCGTTGCGGTTGCGTCATTAATCCTATCGGAGAGCGAGCGTGCGGAAAATCCCGCGAACACTACGGAGTGAATGGCACCGATGCGCGCGCACGCTAAGATTGCAATCGCCAATTCAGGAACCATCGGCAGATAGATGCATACACGGTCGCCTTTCTGCACACCATTATTTTTCAGCACGTTCGCAAAGTGACAAACATCTTCGTGCAGTTCGCGGTAGGTAATTGATTGCCCTTCTTCGTTTGGATTATTCGGCTCCCAGATGATAGCGGTTTTGTCGGGATGCGTTGCAAGATGACGGTCAAGACAATTTTCAGTGATATTCAACTTGCCGTTGAGAAACCATTTCACATGCGGCTCTGTGAAATTCCATTCTAATGTTTTATCCCACCTTTTGCGCCACACGAAGGTTGAAGCAATCTCATCCCAAAATGCTTCGGGATGCTGAACACTGCGCTCATACTCCTGCGTGTATTCATCGAATGTTTTGATTGTTTTCATGGCGCGTTCGTTGAGAGTTGTTCGTTTGCCTGTTGCCCACTAAAAACGAACAACAAATTACTACTTCATTCAAACATAATAAATTGAGTTGGTATTGTTTCAGCTTGAAGTTGCGGGGGCGCATATCATTTACCTGCCCTCAGATTATAAAGTTTTCTCAGAATACTTATTTGCCCGCGGTGGTGCACTTCATCTTCAGCCAGGTGATATAAAACCCAGGCAAGGTTATAGCCGGTTTTAGGGTTGTACCCCTCTCTTCTTTCATAGAACGCTGTTTTGTCTAAACCTTTTATCTTTTCAAACAACTGCATCTTTGACTCTTCAAGCTCCGTTACATAGCGCTCTATCGGTTCATTGGTGATTAACTGCGGAACATACTTGCCCAATTCACAACCGGGTATCCATTTTGCGTCTTCCTCAGTAGTTAATTTTCGCTGCTCAATAAATTCAATCCGAAAAACATGCGCACAACAGTAGATATGCGCAAGCAGGACGCCAATGGTATTCCATCCTTCAGCAAACTGCCAGTGCAATTCGTGGGTAGCTATTCCTTCTACTCTTTGCAGGGTAGTAGCCCGCGCATCTTCCAAAATTCCAATTAAATAGGCAATGGAAGGTTCTTTAATAGCACAAAAATCAATCAATGTTTTACGTTCTATCATAGTTGACATGCACACAATGAGCAATGCATTATTTCGTGCTCAAGAGGTTTCAAACTTATCTCAAAATAACACAAATCAGGCTCTACTCAATGCAAGCGTAGAAACTTGCGCTATAGTGGGGGAAGGCACACTCTTTGGCAAGTTTTGGTCAAGCGTTGGGATTGTGCGACTTGCCAATGTGTGTGACTTTGAAGCGTTGGCTTTCGTCTTATTAAATATGTCGTTATTTTCAATTAGGTCTGTAATTACTGCTTCAATTACTGGAACAGAAACTGCGTTACCCATTTGCTTATATACTGCGTTGTCGTTGTCCAAAAGTTTGTAGGTGTCTGGAAAACCCTGAAGCCTTGCACATTCTCTCGGTGTCATTTTTCTTGCTCTACCATTCTGAACTATTCCAAGTCTGTTTGTGTCGGAAGCTGTCAGAGTAATGGAAATACTTTCAGGGTCAAGAAATTTGAAAACCTCAAAAGACATATTTCCAGCCACAGGATTGTATTTGTCTTCGTACGCACTTAAATAACCTTTATTTACTAATGAAGTTAAAATATTATCGAGGTCATTTTTTTTATAAAATGTTTTTATCTGTTCAATTGTCAATGATTTTCCATCTTGATGAGTGCCGAAAGTTTTCTTTCTTCTATTTCCGATTAGAAGATTTAAAAATTCAATTTCTGCTTTTGTACACTTTCCTTTTATTCCCAATTCCCAAGAGTGAATTGCTTGCCCACCTCTGTAATCAATAAGTCTGTAGCCGTGAAGTTTAGATAAGTCTTCGCCAACAACATTTTTTAATTTATTTATAAAATCTTTTGTGCATTCATATTTTTCAGGAAATGATTTTTCAAGAATATCTTTTACAACTCGTATTGTTTTAGGTTCTGAAAAAAGTGAGGTCTGTCCGTTTTGTTCTTTGAATTTATGAGAGTCGGAAGCACCAACGTCAGAATGCAATTTAGTTTTTATGTCTTCGTTTAAAGTGCCAAGAATGTAAATACGAACTCTGTTTTGTGGAACGCCAAAACTGCTACTATTTAAAAGAAAATAATTAACACTATATCCAAGATTTTTAAGGCTATTAATAATGGTTTCAAAAGTTCGTCCTTCATCGTGAGTTGTCAAACCTCTCACATTTTCAAGTAAAAATCCGTTGGGTTTATATTTAGATAGCAACCTTTCAACTTCAAAAAATAAAGTTCCTCTTGTTTCTCCAAATCCTCTGCGTTTTCCAGCGTATGAAAATGACTGACAAGGAAACCCCGCTAACATAAAATCAAAGGGTGGCAACTCTTTAACTTGCGTAACGTCTGAAAATGGGTTGTGTCCAAAATTTAATTCATAAGATGCACAAGCGTTCTTATCAATTTCGGACGAAAAGACACATTCAGTTTTTAAATCAAATTTTTTACAAGCCTGTTCAAAGCCTAAACGAATACCGCCAGTTCCTGCGAATAAATCAATGAATTTTATCATAGCACACTTTTTATCCAGTTAGACAATACTTTAAATTCGGCAAGTGTATAGGCTACTGTGCAATCGCTATGATTACAAATTGTTGAAATTGCAGATGAACGTTGAAAATTTCCAGCACCGTCAAGAACATAAGCAATTTGATAACCGCTCTTGTGAACTAATGCTTGGCGGTCTGCTGCTTGTCCAGCTTTTCTTTCTATGGTGCTATTTGTAGTAACCTGGAAACTTACTTCAATCCCAACTTTTTTCTTTCCTTTTTCAACAACTAAGTCGAAAGGCATTCCGCCTTTTTTATTATAACCGTCAATGGTAATATAACCGTTGCGAATGATTTTGTACTTGTCTCCAAGTTCTTTGGTAAGAAAATTTACTATTTCGGTTTGTGCTAATTGACCTAAACTATTTGCGGTTGCTCCACCTGTAATTCTGCTGACAGTTATATAACGTTGCTTGACAAACTTGATAAGGTCATCTTCATTGCCGAGCATTGTGCCAATCTCACAAGCAATTAGTCCAGCGTGTTCAGCATATTCTGATGTTGAAGCAAACAATAAAAGTGCTATCATATCGCACGTTAAATCGTTTAATTCCTTTTCTTTGATTAATCCTTCTCCGTCTATGAATAATTTTTTATTGCTTAGTCCATTTACTGGCAATGCCTTAAACTCATACCTAAAAGTTTTCTCTTTCCAAATAAAATCAAAATAATATTTTCCGTTTGCTCCTTTACTTTTTGGAAAGATATCTTTGAAGGAACGACCCAGTCTTTGAATTGGTTCTCCGCCATAGTCTGATAAAACTGCTAAATGTTTGAGGAAAAGATTTGAAGGATATTTGGCAACCTTTATTAAATCAAAAAGTTGAAATGGGTCATTTTTACTTAAAACAATAAGATGTAAAAAGTCGTCTTGGGTTTTGAGAAGTAAAGGAAGAACATTCGCTAAAGCATTTTTCGTTTTTAATTCTTCGGGCCACCACAGTGCAGCCTTTGTTTTAAGTTCCGTTATATTTCTGTTGTACTTAGGCATTGTGAGTTTTTATGTATTTGATTTTGCCTTCGGCAACTTTTAGAATATTCAAATCTGTTTCTTCGTTTAAAATCTTATAAACTATTTGGTCGCTAAGAAATTCATCAACCAATTCTTTTTCTTCAACTTTAAAAAAATCAGCAAACTGCTTTATTAGTTGTCGAGTTGGTTGTCTTTCGTTGCGTTCAATTTTTGCAAGAAGAGAAGTGTCAAGAGTTAAACTCGCTGCAACTTCTCGCAAGGTCAAGCTATTAATTTCTCTGAGTGTCCTAAGATGTTCTCCGAAAGTTGTAAATTTTTTCACGAGTGTCATTTGGTCAGTTTGTGTCCAAAAAATAGGCAATATTTTCTTTTGCTCAGAAGTCGTCAACTATATTTTATTCACATTGTCGGACCTAAAACAATTACGCAACTTTACGTAATCCCAATTGCCTTTGTCATTCAGCAGGTTGCTTATGTAGATTATGCACACCTAAAACTATTTACCAACAAAATGAAGCTTTCCTCCCCCTTCCCGCGAGATTGCATCTCGTGGGTTATATACAAGCAAGTTTCCAACTTCATGCGTTAGCCTTTCCCCGGTTAAATAGTCTCCCGCCAGTGAATATTTCCTTTGCCTTCAACATCATTGTTTTCCCGCGCAACGGCTAAAGCCGCCAAAAAGAAAGTGTGTAGTTCACATTTACCCCCGCCATAAATGGCGGGGCAATTATATACCACGCTTCAGGCAATTCCAACCAACCTTATGAATCGCACAGCGAGCGCAAGCCGCCCGAAAGCGCGGAGCGGTTCTTTCGGGCTTGATTTTCTTTGGTTCTTTCTTGCATCAAGGCAAGAAAGAACAACCACAAACCTCAGGGTTAAACAATAGCTATAATTTCTTGTGCAGATTTTCCTCAGCCGCGCAAGGGCTAAAGCCGCCAAGTAGAAAGTGTGTAGTTCACATTTATCCCCGCCATAAATGCGGGGCAACTAAATTGCCCCGATCTTTAGGTCGGGGTTTAGAGGTGTCTCCAAAAAAACCCAAGAGCTTTAGCCCTTTTCCCCCTCCCGCGAGATTGCATCTCGTGTGTTATATAAAAGCAAGTTTCCAACTTCATGCGTGCGCCTTTCCCCCGGTTTAATAGTCCGCCCCGCTTGGGCTTCCCAAATTCCTCATTCGTAATTCCCCATTCCTAATTGCCATTTCCTTCCCCCCTGCATTTTTGTCACTCAATCCCCATGTAATATCTCCCATTTTAGGCGGTGATGCGTCCCGATTTGACTGGTGTGTGTCCCGATTTGACGGTCTTGCGCTTCGGGTTGGTTGGTGTGTTCCCCGCATTGGTTGGTTTGCGCTTCGGATTGGTTGGTGTGTGTCCCGACTTGGCGGTCTTGCACTGAAATTTGACGGTCTTGCGCTCCCATCTGCCAAAACAACCGTACAATTCAGTAATCATAAGCGCGCGTGCCTCGAGCAAAGACATCGTTTTTCTTCCTTCTATCCACCAATCCATTGTGGGTTGTTTCTCGAATGCGGTTGGCTTTATTTTTCTACTTTTGCCGCGTTCAAAAAAATATTCTCCCCGCATGACAATCGGACTTTTGAAAGAACCTGAAGGCGAGAAGCGTGTTGCGCTGCTGCCCGAAAGCGTGCAAACGCTGGTGAAGATGAATGTGAAAATCGTAGTGGAACACAACGCAGGCGCAACAGCTTTTGCAGATGATGCAGCTTACACGAAAGCCGGGGCGGAAATTGCAGAGAGAAACGCGGTGTTGAAAAATGCTGACCTTGTTATCGGCATCAGCCCACCGCAAACGGGCGACACCAATCAAATGCGTGAAGGGCAGGCATGGATGAGCGTGTTCCAGCCGCTTACAAATAAAAACTTAGTGGAGGATTTTCTTGCGAAGAAAATATCTTCGTTCAGCCTTGACATTATTCCAAGAACCACACGCGCGCAAGCGATGGACGTGCTTTCTTCAATGGCGACTGTTTCGGGATATAAGGCGGTGCTGCTTGCCGCAACACAATCACCACGATTTTTCCCCATGTTTATGACGGCTGCGGGAAGCATCACGCCTTCAAAGGTGTTGATTCTCGGTGCGGGCGTTGCCGGATTACAGGCAATTGCTACTGCGCGAAAGCTGGGTGGCGTTGTGGAAGCATTTGATGTGCGCGCTGCTGCCGAAGAAGAAGTAAAAAGCCTGGGCGCAAAGTTCGTGAAGGTGGAAGGTGCGAAAGATGAGAAGAGCGCGGGAGGATATGCAGTGGAACAAACAGATGAATTCAAACAGAAGCAACGTCAGCTCATTCACGACCACGCGAGCAAATCAAACATTATCATTTGCACGGCTCAGATTCCGGGAAGAAAAGCTCCCTTGCTGATTACCAAAGAAACCGTTGAAGCGATGAGTCCAGGCTCTGTGATTGTTGACCTTGCGGCATCTACCGGGGGCAATTGCGAAGTGACAAAAAACAATGCCATCATTGAGCATAAAGGCGTTACGGTGATTGGCGATTCCAACCTGCCCTCCACCATGCCTTCGGATGCGAGCAAGATGTTTGGCAAAAATGTAATTAACTTTTTGAAACTCATCATCACTAAAGAAGGCAGCCTCAATCTGAACTTTGAAGATGATATTGTGAAAGGCACCTGCGTGACGCACAATGGAGAAGTGATGAGCGAGCGCGTTAAAAAAACATTCTTTGAAACAGTTGCATAAATGGAACAAGCATCACAGTTATTCTACGACAACCGCGAATTCATCTTCCTCATCATCCTTTCGATTTTTCTCGGCATTGAAGTAATCTCCAACGTGCCCGCGATATTGCACACGCCCCTGATGTCGGGCGCGAACGCGATTCACGGAGTAGTAATCATCGGGGCAATTATCGTGATGGGACAGGCAGAACCGGATAATTATCTCGCATTGACGCTCGGCTTTCTGGCAGTGATTCTCGGAACGCTGAATGTTGTTGGCGGCTTTGTCGTCACCGACAGGATGCTGGAAATGTTTAAGAAGAAAGAGAAGAAGAAGAAATGATTCGATGATGTGCTGATTCGAGAATTCGATGATGAAAAGCCAAGCACGAACAACTATCAACTGACAACTAACAACTGATTAATGATTTCCCTCTCAATTTTAGAACTATCATATATCATCGCTTCCATCACCTTCATCCTCGGATTGAAGATGCTGGGTAATCCTGAATCGGCAAGGAAGGGAAATATGATTGCTGCTGTCGGGATGTGCATCGGCATATTCGCCACCATTTTTCTTTATCAATCAAAGGATGGAGAAAGGCTGGGCAACTACGGATGGATTTTCGGAGCAATGACAATCGGAACTGCTATCGGATATTGGATGGCGAAGAAAGTGAAGATGACCGCCATGCCGCAGATGGTGTCGTTCTTCAATGGGATGGGTGGCGCGTGCGCAGGCGTGATTTCGATTGTAGAATTCAATCATCATATTCATTCTGGTGAACCGGTGCAGGTGGGATTAGGCATCGTGATGATTCTCGGCTTAATTATCGGCAGCGTTTCTTTTGCCGGCAGCATGGTTGCTTATGGCAAGCTCGAAGAAAAAATTAAAGACAAAGCGCTTCCGGGCAGCACCTTTATCAATATCGCGTTACTGCTTGTCATCCTCGGGTTAGCCGGATACTTTGTAATGATGGATGTGCCTACTGCCGGAATGATGTATTTGATTCTCGCAATTTCATTAATCTATGGAGTTTCTTTCGTGATGCCGATTGGCGGTGCGGATATGCCTGTGGTAATTTCTTTGTTGAATTCCTTCACCGGCATGGCAGCAGCTTTCGGTGGATTTATTTACAGCAACCAGGCGATGCTCACGGGCGGCATTCTTGTCGGCTCCGCAGGAACAATTCTCACGATACTCATGTGTACCGCAATGAATCGCTCTTTAATGAACGTGATTATCGGTTCGTTTGGCGGTGGAGCAGCAGGCGCAAAGAAAGATGGACCAGAAGGTTCAATTAAAGAAATTTCAGTGAGTGATGCTGCAATCCTTTTGAGCTACGCGCAGAAAGTTTCTATCGTGCCCGGCTACGGACTTGCGGTAGCGCAGGCGCAGCACATCTGCCATGACCTGGAAAAGATGCTGGAAGAAAAAGGCGTGAACGTGTTTTATGCGATTCACCCCGTTGCAGGAAGAATGCCCGGACACATGAACGTGCTGCTTGCCGAAGCGGATGTCCCCTACCCGAAGCTGATGGAAATGGAAGAAGCAAACTCGCAATTTGCCTCAACGGATGTGGTGATGGTGATTGGCGCGAATGACGTGGTGAACCCTGCTGCAAAGAAAGACCCGTCAAGTCCCATCTATGGAATGCCGATTCTTGAAGTGGAAGATGCGAAAAACATTATCGTATTGAAACGCAGCATGGGCAAAGGCTATGCAGGTATCGAAAACGAACTCTTCTTCCATCCGAAAAACAGGATGCTGTTTGGCGATGCAAAAACCTCGCTGCAAAATCTGGCGAGTGAAGTGAAGTCGCTGTAAGCGCTGAATTTCACCAATTATAAAAGGCTACCTGTAAAAGCCATTTATAGACTTAAATCGGAGTAATCAACCCCACAAACAAAAAAGGTGTCTGAAAAATAGTTTAAGCCTTAGAATTCAAACGGCATATCAGAAACGCTCATGTCTCTTACGCTGACATAACTGCCGTTTCTTAACAACGAATCAAGAGCTTTTTTTCCTGCGCTCGATTTCATCGCGGATGCGGATGGCTTTTTCGTAGTCTTCCATCTTCAGCACTTTGTTGAGCAACTCGTTGAGTTGCTTTTCGGAGAGTTTGCCCATGTTGGTGAGGGCTGAGTCGGGTTCTACTTCGGTAGCGGCTGAGATTTCAACTTTTTCTTTTTTGGCAGGCATATTTTCGCTGCCGGTCATCTGCTCGTCCATGATGATGCCTGCGCTGTCAAGAATAAATTCATAAGTATAAATAGGGCAATTGAAGCGCACTGCAAGCGCAATAGCATCGCTGGTGCGGGAGTCAATTTCTTCGATGCGGTCGCCTACTTTGCACACGAGCAGGGCGTAAAAAATTCCTTCTTTCAGATTGTTAATCACGATTTCAACCAGCTCCATTCCAAAGGTGTTGAACATGTTGCGGAGCAGGTCATGCGTGAGAGGGCGCGTGGTGGGCATCTTTTCGAGCGCTACTGCTATCGCTTGAGCTTCGAAGCCGCCAATCACGATGGGCAGTCGTCTTTTGCCTGCTGTTTCTTCGAGCACTACTGCATACGATTGTGTTTGCGTAATGCTGTGGGAGAGGGCGACAATCTCAAGCGGTATTTTTTTCATGCTCTCGTTTCAGGTTTGCGCGGGGCGGTTTTAAATTTCGTTTTTGCTGAGTTTTAAAGTTACTATTCTTCCGCATACTTCACTCAACACTCCACCAGCCCCACTACACCCTCAATGGTTGTTTGCAAAATAAGTTTTAAAGGCTTCATTCAGCTTCGGCACCACATCAAACGCATCGCCCACAATTCCGTAATCAGCATATTTAAAGAAAGGCGCTTCGGGGTCATTATTTATCACCACGATGCATTTACTGCCGTTCACTCCGGCAAGATGCTGGATAGCTCCCGAAATGCCGATGGCGATATAAAGATTGGGACGCACAGTGAGCCCTGTTTGTCCCACATGCTCATGATGCGGGCGCCAGTGCACATCGCTTACTGCGCGTGAACAGGCTGTTGCTGCGCCAAGCAACTTCGCCATCTCTTCCACCATGCCCCAGTTTTCAGGACCTTTTAATCCGCGTCCGCCAGAAACTACTACTTCAGCTTCGGGCAACGGAACGCCCGCGCTTTCTTTTTCAAAGCCCACCACTTGCACTGCGAAATCTTTGTCGCTCATCTCAACTGCAAATGGCTCAACTGCTGCGGCTTGTTCCACCTGTTCAACTTGAATTGAATTAGGATTGAGCGAAAGAATTTTTACGGGCGTGGCGATGGTGTAATTGGCAAATCCTTTTCCGGAGAAAACGCTCTTCTTCACAGTGAAGTCGCTGCCTGTTTCGGGCAATGCGATAACACCCGAAACGAGACCTGCCTTCAGGCGCGTGGAAAGGCGCGGACCTAATGCTTTGCCATTATTATTAAAGGACAGAACAACAACTTCGGCTCCTGTTTTCTGCGCTGCCTGCGCAATCGCTTTGGTAAATGCGCCTGAATCGAACTTGTCGAAGCGGGCATCATTCACATGCAGCACTTTTGCAACACCGGATTTGCCGATGCTTGCAAGTTCTGCGGCATCAAGCGTTCCTAATGCAACTGCAATCGTTTCTTTGCCAAGTTGTTTTGCGATTTTGCTCGCATAATATGCGGCTTCGCGTGCTGATTTCTTAAATCGTCCTTGTGCGCTTTCTGCAAATACTAATACCGACATTCTTAAATCATTTTAGCTTCGTTATGTAATAAGTCCACGAGTTCCTGCACGTTGTCGGCTTTCACCAACTTCACGGATTGCTTCTGCTTTGGCGGCTCATAAGTTTTAATCGTGGTGAATTGCGCTACCTGTGCGGGCTGCACTACGGCAAGCGGCTTTGTCTTTGCAGCCATGATACCGCGCATGTTGGGGATACGCGCTTCCGCTAAACCTTTATTCGCGCTCACGACAAACGGAGTGTTTACTTTCACCACTTCTTTGCCGCCTTCAATTTCTCTTTTAATGGTGGCGGTGTTTCCTTCCATTTCTAATCCAATCGCGAGTGACACAAAAGGAAGGTCGAGGCTTTCAGCAACCACACCGCCAATCATAAAGCCGTTGTAGCTGATTGTTTCTTTTCCCGTGAAGATGATGTCGAAGCCTTTGTCTTTTGCATACTCTGCTATTTGTGCTCCTACAAAATAACTATCCACAGGGTCGGCATTGATACGCACAGCATCATCAGCGCCAATCGCGAGTGCTTTGCGAATAATAGAATCAGTGTCGGGTAAGCCTACGTTGATTACTGAAACTGTGCCGCCAAGTTTTTCTTTTAATTCTAAAGCGCGCACGAGCGCATACCATTCATCGGTGGGGTTGAGAATCCATTGCACTCCGTCTTCGTTTAGTTTGGTATTATTGTCTTTAAACGCGATTTTGGTGGTGGTGTCAGGCACTTTGCTCACGCACACGAGTATTTTCATATCTTCACTTTTTAATTTTGCATTGCGAAAATAGACCTTTTCCTAAAAAACAACTCTCCGAAACCAATTGTTTGTGAAAGATAAACTTGAGTCATTGCTCGACCTGTTGAAGGATGCTCCCAACGAGCCTTTTATTCTCTTTGCGCTCGCGCAGGAATGTGTGAAAAAAGGCTTGGATTCAGAGGCATTGAAATATTACGAGCGCATTCTTGCATCGAAGCCGGACTATACAGGCGCGTATTATCATTTGGGAAAATTGTATGAGCAACTCGGAAGAATGGAAGATGCCATTATGGTGTATGAAAAGGGAATAGAAGTAACACGCGCAAAAGGCGAACAACACGCTTATGGTGAATTGCAGTCAGCGCTCGCAATGGTTCAATAATGCAGGGCAACGATTTCATCACGCGGTTTTTGAATTTCATTTTGCAAAACAATTTATTGCAAAAGCGGGAGCCTGTGTTGCTTGCCGTGAGCGGGGGAGTTGACTCTGTGGTGCTGTGTAAATTGTTTTCTCTTGCTTCTTTCCCCTTTGGAATAGCACACTGCAATTTCAAGCTTCGTGGAAATGATTCCGATGCGGATAAAAAGTTTGTGGAAGCACTTGCTGCTTCTTTGCAAGCGCCTTTCTTTTCAATTGAATTTGATACAACCCAATATGCCAGCGAAAAAGGTGTCTCCATTGAAATGGCTGCGCGTGAATTGCGTTACGCCTGGTTAGAGCAAACAAGAAAAGAAAACAACTATCACAAAAATGCCACAGCGCATCATCGTGATGATAGCATTGAAACTGTTTTGTTGAATCTCGTGAAAGGCACAGGCATCAGCGGCTTGCACGGCATTCTTCCCCTGCGCGATAAAATCATCCGCCCGATGCTCGTCTTCGGAAAAGAAGATATAATCGCTTTCGCGACAGCAGAAAAACTCACCTTCCGGCAAGACCACACCAACCTTGAATCGGTTTACCAGCGCAACTTTCTCCGCAACGAAATCATTCCAAAGCTGAAGCAACTGAATCCGAGTTTTTCGGAAACCTTCGCAAGCAACATTGAAAAGTTTAAAGATGCGGAAGCGCTCTACAAGAAAGGACTGTCGCTTGCTAAAAAGAAACTCATAGAGCAAAGAGGGGAAGATCAATACATCTCAATTAAGAAATTGTTGTTGCAGCATGCAAGCAAAACGATTCTTTTTGAATTGCTGCGCGATTTTGGTTTTGGCGAAAAGCAAACGGAACAGATTTATGAAGGCTTGCGCGATGATGCTTCAAAACAATATCTCTCCGAAAAACACCGCGTCATTCAACACCGCGATTTCCTCATCATTGCAAACATAGCCGAGGAGCAGTCACAAGTTCTTTTGGTAGAAAATATCAATAAGCCATTTAAACTTCCCGATAGGGTTTTGAATTTTCATTTAATGGCAGGAGCAATTGTGAAAGAACATGCGGGCAACGACATTGCCTGTCTTGATTTTGATAAATTGCAATTTCCCCTTTTACTCAGGCACTGGAAGCAGGGCGATTACTTCTATCCGCAAGGCATGGATGGCAAGAAGAAAAAACTCAGCGATTTCTTCACCGACAACAAGCTTTCCGTTTTAGAAAAAGAAAGAGCGTGGGTGTTTGAGTCGGCTGAGAAAATAGCGTGGATAGCAGGCTACCGCATTGATGAGCGTTTCAAGGTGACTCCGCAAACGAAGCAAACGCTGTTGGTGAAAGCATGAGGGCTTTTGATAAGCGTTATTGTCAACTGAAATTAATTTTTATCTTTACGGCTGAAGTTTGCATAGAATTATTCTTTCATTTTTATCAGAATCATCCATGAAGATTAAACTGCTTTTCACGGTGGCGGTAATATGCTTGTCGCTTGGTGTTTCAAAACAGGCGCAAGCCAGCCACGCGATGGGAGCGGATTTGTCCTACGAATGTCTTGGCGGTGACAGTTTCCGCGTTACGCTCAATTTGTATCGCGATTGTGCAGGTATTGATGCGCCCACAAGCGCAACCATTAACTTCAGTTCCGGCTCCTGCAGCATCGGCAGCCTCACCTACACGCTTCCATTGGTTGGAGTTGCGCAGGAAGTATCCTCGCTTTGCCCCACCAGCCTTCCGCAAAGCACCTGCAATGGCGGCTCGCTTCCCGGTGTAGAGCAGTATATATATGCGGATGTGATTGTAGTTCCCGCGCAATGCAGCGATTGGGTAATCAGCTACACGCTTTGCTGCCGCAATGACCAAATCACCACCTTGCTCACGCCCGGCTCTTATGATTTGTATGTAGAGTCCACAATGAATAACACTGCGGGATTGTGCGATAATTCACCGGTGTTCACTTCGCTGCCCGTGCCTTATGTGTGCGCAGGTCAGCAATTCAATTACAATCATGGCGCGATTGATTTAGATGGCGATTCGCTCGTTTATTCTTTAATTGCCCCGCTTGATGGTCCGGGAGTGAGCATTCCCTATACAGGAGGTTTAGGTCCAAACAATCCGATGAATGCTACGGGTTCGTTTGTGTTTAATTCAGTTACAGGGCAAATGACTTTTACGCCAAGCGTTCCTCAGGTTGCAGTTGTTGCGGTGCTTGTTCAGGAATACAGGAATGGGGTACTCATCGGCTCTACAATCCGCGACATTCAGGTGGTGGTAATTGCTTGCAATAACAACCAGCCCGTTGTTACAGGCATTCAAAACCAAACAGGTGGCGCCACGCGAGATTCGCTCACTGCGGAAGTTTGTCCTGATGAAACGATTTCATTTCAATTTACTGCAAGCGACCCCGATGTGCTGAATAACCTCACCATGACATCCAATGTGGCGCAGGCAATTCCGGGGGGGATATTCGATACAACCATCACCGGAAATACTGTCACAGGAACATTCACCTGGATGCCCACCCCGCTCGATACGGGCGTGAATGTGTTCACAGTAACAGTAATTGATGGCGCATGTCCCATTTTCGGAACTGCGGTGGTGAGTTTTCAAATCTATGTGCTTGATGGAACTTCTGCCGGACCTGATGTGCGCTATTGTCCTGCGGGCGGTCCTGTTCAATTGAATGCGTTGGGTGGAAATAATTTCGTGTGGACACCTGATAATGGTTTGTCAGATGATTCGATTCGTAATCCGCTTGCTTCGCCAACTGCAACTACGGATTATGTCGTAGTAAGTGACCTCAGCGGGTTTTGTAAAAATATTGACACGGTACGCGTATTCGTAGTGCCTGATTTTATTTTATCCGTGAGTCCTGATGATACGATTTGCAGAAATGGCTCAACAACCATAGCCGTAAACACTGACCCCTTGTGGGCGCCATACACATATCAATGGTCGCCAACAAGTTCTGTATTTGATGCAAGCGCGGCAAGCACCACAGCATTTCCTTTTTCAACAACTACTTATGATGTGGTGGTAACATCCGATACCGGCTGCACCATTCGCGATACTGTAACTGTTTTTGTAAATGGCGTTGGTCCTATTGTCGAAATCACTGCTGATAGAAATAATGTATGCCCGGGTGATACAGTGCAACTCACCGGGCAAATTTTTCCGCTTGATTGCGGAGAAACGCTCACCGGATGTTCAGCGCAAAATCTGCCCATCGCAAAAACGTATGGCTCAGGAACGACTTCTACTTTTACGGGAACTCCGTTTGCCGGAGCGAGTGAAGACGTGCGTTACCAAGCGTTATACCTCGCAAGCGATTTGATTGCTTCAGGCATCGGACCCGGCACGATTACAAGAATTGAATTGGAAGTAGGTTCAAAAGCCAGCACAGGCGTGTATCAAAATCTTACTATCAAATTGGGTTGCACCGGAAACAACAGCCTCAGCACCGACCAGTGGGAACCTGCAAACACTGTGGTGTTTGGTCCTGCGGTATTTTCCACCAGCACCGGCATCAACAGTTTTCCGTTAAGCGTTCCTTACGATTGGGATGGAAGAACCAATCTCGTACTCGAAATCTGTTTTAATAATCCAGCTCTTGCAAGCGCGGGTGGCAATGACCAATTGATGTCAGTAACTCCAACCAATACTTACAATGCTTCGATGCGCGCCACCAGCAACAACACCGATGGCTGCACGTTGAATCCAACTTTCGTTTACGCGGAAATTCCAAGAACAATTTTTCATATCTGCGACCCGCTGGTTTCCAACTATACATTTTTCTGGACTCCCACAGCAGGATTATCGAATCCAACGATTATTAATCCTAAAGCGGGTGTCAGCGGTATTCAACTCTACACTTTAAATGTAAGCGACAGTTTGTGTGAAGGCTCCGGTTACATTATTGTGAATGTTGACACGAATTATTCCATTGACGCAACTCCTGACACAACGCTATGCGGAGGCGGACAGGTGCAATTAAATGTTGCCGTGCTTGGTTCGCCACCCAGTTCTACGCTGCCTTGCGGGGCAAACGGAACACAATGCAGTTCGGCATCCAATGTGCGCCAGATGGGAACAGGCGCAACCGGTTCTGGAACTGGAACGCCCTATGAAGGATTTTGGGAAGACGGTCGCGTACAATATCTCTACAGAGCATCGGAACTACAAGCAGCAGGATTGACAGCCTCAGGAACGATTACTGCGCTTGCGTTTTTTGTAACACAGAAAGCAAGTTCTCAGCCCTACGAAGGCTACACAATTAAAATGGCTTGCACTGGTTTACCTACGTTGCCGAGCACAAGTTTTGTAACAGCAGGTTTTTCAACCGTGTATGGACCAATCAGCTATAACACGACATCAGGATGGAACACACACACACTTTCTAATCCTTATGACTGGGATGGCGTGTCAAATATTATTGTAGAAATCTGTTTTAATAATCTTGACTGGACAGATGATGATGAAGTAGCGGTGACATTTACGCCCGGATATAATTCCGTGTTGTATGATTTCACCGATGGAGCAATCGGTTGTAATCTGAACGGTCCCGCTGCAACATCCGATAGGGCCAATACGCGCTTCACATTTTGCAACGCGCCTGCGGGAAGCACTTCAATTTTATGGACTCCTTACGCCACGTTGAGCGATTCTGTTATTTCAAATCCCCTTGCTTCTCCTCCCGCGTCAATTACATACACGGTTGCTTACACATTCGTAGATGGATGCACCCGCTATGACTCGGTAACGGTGGACGTAACAAGTTTTATTACAACCATCAGCCCTGACCCAACTATTTGTTCGGGCGACAGCGCTCAACTTGTTGCAGGCGGTGGAACAAATTATTTATGGGATACTATTCCGGGATTAAGTTGCTACACCTGTCCGAATCCGTTTGCTTCGCCTGATACCACGACAAAATATTTTGTGAACATCACTGATTCACTCGGCACTTGCTTAAAGGTTGATTCGGTAACGGTAACTGTTTTACCAAAACCGGCAATCAGTTTTTCAAACGATACTTTATATTGCTTCATTGGCAGTTTTACTTTGGATGCAGGCGCGGGCTATGCAGATTATGATTGGAGTACGGGCGCATCAACACAAACAATCACAGGAATAACAGCAGGCTGGTATGCCGTAACAGTCACTGATACCAACGGTTGCACCAATGCAGATTCCATTCAAATGACGCTGAACCCACCGCCCACGGTGAATCTTGGCGCAGATGTGGTGCGCTGCGCAGGTGATTCTGTAACGCTGGATGCAGGAGCGGGATTTGTTGCATATTCATGGAATACAACTTCCACTATTCAAACAATTACGATTTTCACAAGCGGAGATTATGTGGTTACAGTTACTGATGCAAACAGTTGTCCGGCTATTGACACTGCAACTATTACATTCAATAGTCCTGATGTTGATTTGGGAAATGATGCGATATTGTGCGCAGGCGTTTCACTGATTCTTAATGCAGGTAATGCGAATAACACCTATCTGTGGAATGACAGTTCTACAAACGCTACGCTCATCGTGAGCCAGCAGGGGACTTATTCCGTAACCGCGACAGATGCAAATAGTTGCACCGATGTTGATTCCGTAACACTGGGTTATTTTCCCGATGCCCCTGTTGATTTAGGTCCCGACACAGTGACGTGCAACAACCGCAGCATTTCATTTAATGCGGGCGCAGGTTATACTTCTTATTTATGGTCAACCGGCTCGGCAGCACAAGCTATCAGCACTGCGCTTCCCGGAACGTATCGCGTTACTGCAACAGACGTGAATAATTGTCCATACAGCGACACCATAACATTGAGCGACATTACTCCGACAGTTTCCATTGGTGGCGACCGCACGATTTGTCAGGGAGACACGGTGGTGTTTGATGCGGGCGCTGGATTCACCACGTATGCGTGGAGCAATGGACTAAGCACACAATCTATTACTGTTTCAACAGCGAATGTTTACACTGTTACAGTTACAAGCACGAATGCCTGCACAACGACCGATAATGTGCGCGTAATTGTAAACAGTCTTCCGCAGCCGAATCTTGGCAGCGCTGACAGCGTGTGTCCCGGCTACATTATTTATCCCGGAAATTTTGAAACCTACGAATGGAGTGATAATTCCACCGACTCCATTCTCATTGTGAATTTCACCGGAAATTATTGCGTCACAGTTTCAGATGTGAATAGTTGTGTCAACTCTGCATGTATTGATTTATTAGTTTACGAGTTGAATCTGTTTGTGAGTGATGTTCTCCTGTGCGAGCAGGGAGATTCAGCCACGTTGAGCGCTCCGGCTGATTTAGTTTTCTATCAATGGTCAACAGGCGCAACAACGCAAACCATTACGGTAACGAATCCCGGAACATACAGCGTTACGGTGCAAAATGTGCAGGGATGTATCGGCAGCGACAGCGGTGAAGTTTTTTTTGATTCAATGTCGGTGGTTGCAAGTGCAAGTCCTGTGTTAATAGGAGCGAATGACTCTTCAATATTGAATGCAAATGTCATTAATGGTTCAGGCGCATATACATTCAACTGGACTCCGGCAGAAACGATTGACGATGCGACAGCGCAAAGTCCGCAGGCTACTCCCGCATCCAACACCATCTACTTGGTTGAAGTTACCGATGCAGAAACCGGCTGTACAGCAACCGACACTGTGCTTGTGATTGTGGACAGCAAGTTCACCTTCCCGGATGCATTCACTCCGAATGGCGATGGGCAAAATGATTTTTTTAAACCAATCAAAAATGAAAGCGTGGTGGTGAAGGAGTTCCGCATCTATAATCGCTGGGGGCAGGTTATCAGCGAAGATGTGAACGGATGGGATGGAAAATTTGAAGGGAAAGAGCAGTCGGTAGGCACTTACACTTATTATGTTGTAGCGCAGTTGGCAAATGGAGAAACAAAAACACAGTCGGGAGTATTTTCATTACTGAGATAAACTTTTATTTTTACCACACATTTAAAGATTATGAGCATGAGCAGATTTAAGAAATGCAAGTTGGGAATTTTAGCCATCACCTTTTTGGTGTTGGCGAATACAGCAACTGCACAGGACATCCACTTCACGCAGTTTTATGCGTCACCGCTCACCTTGAATCCCGCGCTTACGGGAAAGATGAATGGTGATTATCGCCTTGCCGCCATTTATCGCGGGCAGTGGAAGAGCGTTACGTCTGACCCGTCTTTCAATGCGTATGCAACGCCTGCCGCTTCTTTTGATATTCCATTTGTGTTTGGAAAAAAGAAAAACAACGCGATAGGCGCAGGCATTTTATTGGTGAATGATATGACCAATAACAAACGTCTGAATACGTTGCAGATTCAGGCATCGGTTGCGTATCATAAGGCATTGGATAAAAATTTCAACCACCAGATTTCTATTGGGGTTCAAGGCGGGATTCGCCAGACGCAAATCAAAGGCAATGAATTTCTCTTTGAATCGCAAATTCTTAATGGGGTAAATGATCCGGAAATTTCAAAAGCAGATAACAAAACAGTTCCCGCTATCAATGCCGGATTTTTTTACAGTGGAACATTTGTTAAGAAATTAACAGCCTTTACGGGTTTTTCCTTATTCAATATTGGCGAACCTGACCAAAGTTTTTCTACTATAACTATCGCTGAAAGCAAACTCCCGATGCGTTATGTCGTGCATGGCGGCTTAGATTGGGCAATCACGGAAAAAATCAGCTTGTTGCCTGGCGTGATTTACATGACGCAGGAAGGAGCGCGTGAAATCAATTTTGGAACTAACCTGGGTTTTGATGTTTCTGAAAAGCCGGGCAAGGAAGCTACTTTGTTTGTTGGCGCATGGTATCGCTGGGAGGATGCCATCAGCCCGATGGTTGCCGTTGAGTTGATGAAAAGAATGCGCGTGGGCGTGAGCTATGACGTGAATGTTTCTGATTTCAATGACGCCACCAGCAGCAGAGGCGGATTTGAAGTATCGCTGATTTACACCGGAAGAATTGTGCGCATTAAACAAGCGAACCTCTTCTGCCCCAGATTCTGATTTTAAAAATTTCACCCAAACATTTTATAGAAATGAAACGACTGATTGTTTTCGGATTTTTCCTGTTCCCGTTTTTTGCTCAACAGGTTGCAGCGCAATTTGTTGCCGACACCGTGCAGCAGGAGTTAAGCCCGCGCAAAACGAAGCGCATGGCTACCAAACTGTATAAAAAAGCCAGCTTCTACAACTCACTGGAATATTGGGAAAAGTATTATGAAAAGAAGCCTGAAAAGACAGCGACTATTGAAAAGATAGCCAATCTGAATTTTCAGTTGCGCGATTACAAACTGGCGGAAAAATGGTACAAGACCTTGATGGAAACCGACCCGGAAAAATTTCCGAAAGCGCAATACTCCTATGCCTTAATGCAGAAATACAATGGCAAGTATGATGAGTCGCGCGAAAACTTCAGCACGTTTGTTAATCGCTACCTTGCTGATGACAGCGAAGAATTTATCAAACTCGCCAACAAACACATCGCAGGCTGCGACACAGCGAAAGCCCTGATTGCCGACCCGCTGCGTGTGAACATCACACATTTTGACGAGCGCATTAACAATCCGTTCACTGACTATGCACCGCGTCCTTTTGGCACAGACTTATATTATTCCACGATTCGTTCTGACAGCGTGATTGACGTAATGAAAATGAAAGGCGTTGATTATTATTCAAAGATTTACAAAGCGCCTTATCAGCAGAATGGGGAATATGGCTCAGGCGTAGCAGTTGAAGGCGCAATTAACAGCGCGGAATATCACACAGGCAATGGCGCATTTTCGGCAGATGGCTCAAAGTTTTATTTTACACAGTGTTACACCAAGAAGAAAAAAATGCAGGTGCGTTGCGATATTTATGTGAGCAAGAAAAATGGCGACTCGTGGGGCGAGCCGGAAAAATTAAGTGATGCAGTGAATGCAAAAAAGAAAATGAACACGCACCCCGCCATTGGCATCGGTGAAGATGGAAAAGAATATCTCTATTTCACATCAAACCGTGAAGGCAGCATTGGCGGCACCGATATTTGGTATGCTGAAAATCAGGGGAATGACGGCTTTGCCGCTCCCGTGAATGCAGGAGCGAAAATCAACACTTCGTCTGATGAGAGTACGCCTTATTATGACAATAAAAACAAGAAACTTTATTTCTCTTCAAACGGACTTACCAATATCGGTGGCATGGACGTGTATGGCGCGAAAGGCAGTGGCGCGCAGTGGAACGATCCGCAGCACACCGGCTACCCGCTCAATTCAAGCGTTGACGACCAGTATTTTTTCATGGATGAAAAAGAAGAAAACGGATTCTTTGTATCAAACCGCCCCAGTCGTTTTTCATTGAAAAGCGAAACCTGCTGCGATGATATTTATGCGTTTAAAATCATCAAGGAAATTTATCTCGATGCGTTTGTTGCGAAGAAGTCACAGCCGGAAGTGCCGATTGGCGATGCAGATGTAAGCGTGTTCACCGTGAATGGCGCAGTGCTGGCACCGCTTTCCACATTTAAAACTGACACGATGGAGCATTTCATATTGCCGCTTGACCCGGAGAAAGTGTATCAGTTTAACGCAACGAAAAATGGTTTCTGGGGCAGCGAGGAAATCATTGACATGAAAACCATTAGTGTGAAAGACACGCTCTTCCGCACATTCTTTGTTGAAGAAATCGTGCGCAGAAAAATCAAACTCAAAAAAATCTACTACGAGTTTGATAAGTATGACATCACCAAACTTTACAAAAAAACATTGGATTCATTGCACCTTGTCCTTACGGAAAATCCCAAGTTCACCCTGCTCATCACAGGCCATTGCGATGCGAAGGGCACGAACACTTACAATGACACGCTGGGCAGACAACGCGCCCAGTCAGCCGCTGATTATCTGATGGCAAAGGATATTGCGCAGGAAAGACTCACGCTTGCTTCAAAGGGTGAAGCAGAGCCGATTGCTCCTAATACAAAAGAAAATGGCGCTGACGATCCAAAGGGACGCGCAAAGAACAGGCGCGTAGAATTTAAAGTAAACACCAACGACCCGAACCTCGAAATTGAAATCGAGTATGAGGAAGTAGAGCCCGCAAGCACGAAGTAGGGGAGAGGAGCCACAAATAAAAAAAACGGCAAGCTAAGACTTGCCGTTTTTTTATTTTGTAATAATCTTCTACGTATTTCCACTTAGTTGATAACTTTTTATCACTTCTTATACGTGAAGCTGCACGTTCATTTATTACATTCGTGTGCAAGGTATCGTACCGCGGCAGTTGATAACCCACAAATTCCTGCATCATGTTTTCACGACTTGCATCTTTCGCTTTACTCATCTCGCTACTCAATTATCCGTTACTCACGCACGCTCAATTTCTCAACTCCACCAGAGGTAAAATTCACATCTCTGGCGGAGCGATGAACGTGCAGGGCAAAATGATTTTGGATTCAGCAAGCATCATCGAAAATAAAGCCACGCTGAAAACGGATTCGCTGAAAAATGCAGGTGATATTCGCTTAACAGGAAATGCTGCGCAGTTGGTGATTGACAGCGGGATGATTTTGCAGAAAGGTGTTTTTAAAAATTCCTGAAGGGAAACTACTGTTATTAAATGCTGATACTTCTGCGATGCAAGTTGCTCCCCTTGCAGGCATTAAAACAGAAAATCCGGTGTCGGGAAAAGTTATGTGGCGTATCGGTGAAGTCGAAGCCGGTAGTAAATATGTGATACCTTTTGTAAATGACTCATTAGAAGACGTAGGGATTGAATTGGAAATTGTAGAGGCAGGAATAGGTAATGGCTACTTCGAGTTTATCACATACGCTACTGACACAAATAATATGCACTATCCTCCTGTAATGTATGCTTCTTACTTTAAAAATCCTGATGACATTGTAAATCGTTTTTGGAGTATTGAAGCTAAAAATTATACCGTTGTGCCTTCTGCAACCATCACTTTTAGATATGCTGAAAGTGATACAGGCGCATGAGCGAACCTCCTGCTTTAGTGTCGCAATGGGCGGATACAAGTTGGCTACCTGTACTGGCAACATTGAATACTACTGAGAATAAATTTACTATTGATTCTGCAAATAATTATTCATTGTGGGCTTTAAGCAGTGACACGATACAAACTCAGAAAGCATTATTTTATTGCGAAGGATTTGAAGATGTCGAGCCAGCGGATAGCACCCTAAGAAGGTCATGTGTCAATACGTCTGATGCCTTTATGAATAAATACAGACTTCAAACTTATTATTATCCTACACCGGAAACTCCTGTTAAGTATATTAATATCGCATTCGTTGTGAGAAATAGAAACGATTCGACCAGAAACTATTCGCAAAGCGATACAACGCATGTGCAAAAGCTATATGATATTTTTGAACGGATGAATTATTACCTGAGAGTAAATGAGCGTCCCAGCGACCCGAGAACCAACGTGTGCGGTAGTTGCTACATTCGCGATTCAAGACTGAGATTGCAACTTGACACGATAGTTTTTACTTATGACACCACAACATTCAGAACATATAGTACAGCGAATGGCGTGGGGTTAGGAAGGATAATTAATATCTTTTTTAGAGGCGATGCCTCGCCATGTGATGATCCGGGCGGTAGAAGAATAGGCAACTCACTATTCATGGGCAATCAACATTGCAGCAATCAACCTCTTGACGCGATAGCTCAAAATGTTCTACATGAAATCTTTCACATTTTTGAAGTGAATCATGTTTATCAGGATGAAACTTGTACTGTAATTGACACAAGTTGTTGCTCTTTTGCTGCTGATACAAGTTGTTGCAATACAACATTTACCACTTGGTCTGGTGATGATATTGGAATAGTCACTGACATTGATTATCTGACTGATGTATTTGGAAATACTGGCATACATACATGGGAATCTTACATTTATAGTGCGTGTGATTCAAATGCTCAGTGTGATCCATATTTGAATAAAAACGACAATTGCACGAATAATCTCATGGGTTCCAGAGGTAAATATATTTCCCCCATGCAAATGGGAAGGTTACATCGGAATTCTATGATAGAGGATGAAAGACGTTTTGTCTGCGGATATGGCACTATTCCCTTGCGTATCACCACCAATGAAACTTGGGATTTCACTATTAAAATCTATCAAGATATTCTTGTAACAACAGGCAATACGCTTACCATTCAATGCAATGTGGAAATGGTGCCGGAAGCAAATATTATTGTTGAGCGTGGAGCAAAACTCGTAATAGATGGAGGAGTGATTATCAATGGCGTAAGTCATGGGTGCGAGGGATTATGGCGGGGAATTGTGGTTTTTGGCAATGACACGATACAGCAGCCTTCCGGCATTAATATCAGGAATGCCGCCACTTACCAATTGAATGCTGCTGACCATGGAGTGGTGGTCATCATCAACAACGGCAGAATTGAAAATGCAGAAATCGGTGTTCAGTTGGGAAGCAGGCCTCCCGGTTCTTTTAACCTCCCGAATTCGGGAGGAATGATTTTCGCAGACACTGCCGTTTTCAGAAACAATAAAGTTGCGGTGCGCTTTGAACTTAGCTTAGTAAGAAACAAATCGAAAATCACTAACTCCACATTTGAAACAACGGAACTATTGGCTGATTCTGATGTGTTGCCGGAGGCTTTTGTACAAATGCTGGCTTTAAAAGGTCATCCTTATTTCAGGAACAATATTTTTCGAAACACCGCCACTACCCTGTATAATAATTGGGAAAGAGGAAACGGCATAGAATCTTATGGACCCTTTAATGTTTCAGGCAGACGGGAAAGCTTATTGAATTATGAGAATAGCTTGGAGCAAAATGAATTTGAAAACCTTGTGTATGGAGTAAGTGTTTACGGCAATTTTGCGCAAGGAGTAAATATCAGCCGCAATATTTTTGCCAATAACCGCAATTCTATTTTCTTAAGTAGCGCGGATAATGCGGTGGTAACGCTGAATGCAATTACAGTAGGGTTCCGGAAGCGCCTCTCAGCGAGCCAATTCCTTACGCCATTTATCTTGAAGGCTGCGATGGCTACAAGGTGGAGCAAAATACCATTGAGCAGGATGAGGAGCATTTTTATGGCATTTATGTTTATAATTCGGGAACCGCTGCCAATGAAATCTATAAGAATGAACTCAACTACCTTCATGCTTCACTGCTGGGCGATAAGGAAAATAGCCAGTTGCAGTTCAAATGCAACGAAATGAATGATGCGGAATATCACATTGCTGTGATTGATGGGCAAATCAGAGATCCGCAAGGAAGATGTCAGCAAACCGGAACAACGGGTGAACACCGTTCCCCTGCAGGAAATACTTTCAGCGAATGTGACACTACACTCAGCGGAGGCGCACATCTACACCGAAATCCAACAGCATTTGGATTTACTTATAATTATCATAATGCAACAGGATATTTGCCTGACACAACTTGCGTTTCGATTAATATAGTGACACGCGCCTGTGCCACAACAGAACCTTCCTGTCCGTCACGTATCTTGACGGCATCCCCTTCCACTCCAGGGGCAGTTATCAGCATTTTCAATACCTGCATTATTTGCGTGAATGACACGATTGACATTCATCGCTCCGGTTTGCACAGCGATTGGGAAAACCTGCGTGAAATGGCAAATGGCTATTCGCTTTTGGCAGCGGCAATGAAAGATTCACTCGCGCACCAGGGCAACCGCTTGCCTGATGAAATTCTGCTTGATGCTATCGTGAAGAAACAGGAAAATAATGACGACCCGTTTTTCAGCGATGTGCAGTTGCGCGATATTCTAATTTCGAACGCGCCCAATACTTACCGCGTGATGAAAGCGGTGCGGGAGCGCGAGCCTGCCCTCAGCGGTGATGTGCTGCCGCAAATTGAAGCCGCGCAAGACAGCCCCGCAACAGGCAGGCTCGACACCATGCGCATCATTCAGGATATGGAACACTTGCAAACATTAATTTACAACGAGTGGATACGCTATGCAATTGATGATGACAGCAACGACCTCTCCGTGCTTGATGTGATTGACAGCCTGAAAATAGAGGAGGAGCCACAACTGAGAGCAAAATTGGTTGAGTTATATCTTATGGAAGATTCTTTAGAAGCCGCAAGAGAAGCGCTTGACGCCATTCCGTTGTATGACAGTGAAATGCGGGAATTTCACCGATTCTTTTCCATGAAGCTCGACCTTGCGGATGAATCAAAAACATGGCTTGATGCCGACAATGACCAAATCGAAAAACTATGGGATATAACTGAAACCAGTACGCGGGCAGCAATTCAGGCGCGAAACATCTTACGGATTTTGGAAGACACTACTTTTACTGAAGTGGTTGGAGAAATTGAAACGGTTGGATATAAACGGGGAAAGGAAAATCAATGGATAGAAGAGTCGGGCATAGAAGAAACTTCCGCTCAACATATCAGGCTCTACCCAAACCCTGCAAAAGACGAGTTGATTATAGAATATGACTTGGAGGAGCCTGTTGCAAAATTCATAATTTATAATGCAGTTGGTCAGGAGCAAATCATCCTTGTGCTGAAAGGAAAAGAAGGCAAGAAAACCTTAAATGTTTCCCACCTGCCTGAAGGCGTTCACCTGTATAAAGTATCTGCCAATAAATCGCTCCTACAGGAAGGAAAAATAACCATCCTGCGATGAAAGCAGCGGCAGCATATTTTTTTCTTTGTTATTTCCAATTCATTTTGGGGGCGCAGACGGTAACCTTTGAAAAGAACATAGATTTTAGTTTAAACATTGAACAGGCAACATCGGTTTTAGCTGAACAAGATGGATATGTAATATGCGGTTTCGGTTCTGAACAAGATTTTGGTGGATTTTATGCAGTGCGCTTGGTAAAAACAGATTTATTGGGCAATATTATTTGGAGCAAAAATGCCGGTAAGGATAGTAGTAATTTTTATTCAGGAATACAAGGTTCATTAATAAAAATGAGTGATGGAGGTTATGTTCTTGGAGGAAGCATAGAGAAAATTCCTTCATTGGAACGGGATGCGATGTTAATTCGCTTTGATTCAAGTGGAGATACGGTATTCACGAAATTTTTTGGCGGTGCTAACGATGATGAAGCCTATAGTTGTATAACCACATCTGATTCAGGGTATGCAGTGTTAGGCTACACCAAAAGCAGGGGCGATGCTGACGGGGATTATTATTTGGTGAAAACGGACAGCGCAGGAATATTTCAATGGGATAAAACCTATGGCGGAAACAGGCGCGATGGAGGCTTGTATATTCTTCCGACAAATGAAGGCGGCTTTTTGCTTGGCGGAGGAGGCACGATAGTAAATAACCGTTTTCAGACCTACCTTATCAAAACAGATGAAAACGGAAATGCTACTTGGGATACTACTTATGGAGGTGGTTATCCGAGTTGTGGCGCTTACATCACCCCTGCTTCGGACGGTTATGTCTTTTCATCCTGCACCGACAGCATCAAGAACAGTCAGGGTGAAAGCGCTTACCTGATAACACGAATTGATACAGCGGGTAATGTGATCTGGCAGAAGTTCTTCCCGCACACGAAATACAGTGACATTTTAATGGTGCGGGAAATCGCATCAGGAGGTTTTATTTTTTGCGGCAGGATTGAAGATGAAATTATTCTTAAAGATGTAGGATGGATAACTAAGTTGGATGAACAAGGGAATATACTTTGGCAAAGACGTTATGCGCATAACAACCCGAATTTTTCTTATGGCTTATCACTATCCGAATTATGGGATGTGCAACCCACGCCTGATGGTGGTTTTGTAGCAGTGGGTTTTACCGCAGATGCAACCGCAGACTTTTGGATTTTGAAATTGGACAGCCTCGGCTGCATAAATGGCTATTGCGGATTAACAGACACTAATTGCTATTACCAGCCTTGGCCTTGTGAAGATACGGTAGGCATAAAAAGTGTGTTCGTTTCATCATCGCTGGCAGACATTTACCCTAACCCATCTTCGGAAACTATTTTCATTGATGCAAAACAAAACGGTTGCACCATTCGGCTTTTCAATCTTCTGAATCAAGAAGTTTTTATGACGAAACTTTTACAAGGTAAACATCCAGTTTCGATAGCTCCTCTTGCGCCAGGGCTATATCTTTATGTAATGAGGAATTCAAAAAATGAAATTCAAACAGGAAAATTAATCGTTGAATAACGAAGCATGAAATTTTTTTCTTTTGGTTGTCTATTGTTCGTGTTCTGTATATCCGGCAAAGCGCAAAATGATTTTCGCTTTGCTGACCCAACTGCGGTGTGGAATCTGCATGAGTTTTACTATTGGGCTCCATCAGGAAGTGAGGAAATGACAGTTACTTATAGAGTTCAGAAAGACACAACATTTAATGGATTTGATTATCAAAAAATCATTCCCAGACCTTCTTACTCTTCTAATTTTATATTCATAAGAGAAGATTCAACCGCCAAAGTATTTGTTAATGATGACTACTACCTCTATCCTGAATCAGAAAGATTGGTTTATGATTTTTCGTTGAATGAAGGAGACACCTTCAAATTTTTCAATCCACACCCGCAAGATACTATCATTCTTATGGTTGACTCAACTGATACAGTTACTTATGGAACTCCAAGAAAAAGAATGTTCATGAAATGTATTTCAGAAGATGATTGTTTTGACATTACTTGGATAGAGGGAATAGGAAGTTTGAATAGTCATTTCTTAAGTCCATTAGTTTATGAGTTTGAGCCTGAAGGTTCAAGCTATGAATTATTGTGCTTCACCGAAAACGGAGTCACTTATAACTTCTCGCCAACGTGTTTTGTGGGTATTGAGGCGGTCTCCAATTATGCAAACTCAATTTCCGTTTCTCCAAACCCAGCCCAAACAAACATCAATATTCAATTTTCCGAACCTTCATGGAATCTGCAATCCATTCTAATGCATAATATTACCGGAATGGAAGTAGCGACTATGCAAGTTTCAGAGCTGGAAGTAACAATGAATATCCAAGCATTGCCTTCAGGTATTTACTTCTGCCGCATGATTCTGAGCAATGGTAGCAGGGTGGAAAAAAAATAGTTATCGAATAGTCGTATATCAGATTTATTTACACCCTTTTGTATTTTATTTCAGCACAACAACCCGTTGCATGAGCGTGTTGCGATTTGTCTTGAACTGGAGCAGATACGTTCCTTGCGGCAATTCAGCAGTGATGATTTCAATCGTTTCTTTTTCAGGATGCGTGATTTTATGGAGGCACTGTCCGTAGAGGTTCATCAGACAGATTTCTTCTACATCAGCTTTCGTAATGTCAATGTAGAGTTTCTCCGTTGCCGGGTTTGGATATACCTTAATGTATTCTGCTTCAAGGGTAGTCACCCCTGTCGGTGCAACAAGCTGAATTTCTCCGTCTTGCTGGAATACTTCTTTTTCCGTTTCATCTGCGGTTTCATATTCCACATCGCTGAAAGAGAATTGCAGCGCGCTGTTTTCAATTTGCAAATCATCGCGTGTTCTGAAGCTGAGCGTCCCGATTTTGCCATAACCGGAAATGCCTGTTTGATTCGTACGGGTGATTGCCACCTCCAAAACGGATTCATTGAAAAATTCATGGCTGAACACTTCCGCATCTGTTCCATGAATACCTACCCACGATTCCTCCATTTCAAATGCTGCCGAGCCTTCTTCAACAAATGCGTTGTCAAAGTTCAAGGAGAAAATAATTCCATAGAAGTCATGCACTTGCAACGCTTCTGTTCCGAAATAAACAGGTAGTTGAACAATGCTTCCGGCTGGTTGCGGTTCAATCTCTCCAAAATAAATCAGCGGGTCAGCGGGTGTGCCGTTGATATCTGTCTTATCATGCGACAAGAAATAGTTTTGATGCACAGCAGTTATATCCAATCTGTTCACCACACCATTTCCATTACAGTCTGCGTGTTTGTGATTCACTTGATTTCTAAATTCCTGTTCCCAGTCATCGCAGGTTTGTCCTTTCCAATCAATACTTGGGCGGTAGCGCGGAGAACCTCTTTTGCCAAAGGCGTGTCCCACTTTAAGAATATCTTTTTTGTTTACCAAGCCGTCTGCATTTGCGTCACCAGGCCACACGCAGAGGTTGGTTTCAGGAATTGTGATTTGAATCGTGTTGCTGCAACTGTTCGCATCCGTAACCGTGCAGGTGTAATTGCCGATATGCAAGTCAAAAATTTCTCTTCCCGTTGCGTTGTTGTTCCATTGGAAAGCATAAGGAGTTCTTCCGCCTGTTGCCGCAATGATTACTGCTCCATTATTCTGCGCCTTACAAGATTCGATAATCGTTGACGACAAGGTGATTGCTGCATTTATAGCTGTTAATCTTGTTGAATCAGAGATGCGGCAACCGATAGCATCTTCCACCGTGTAGTAGTATGTTCCCTGCCGCAACATATTGATGTTCTGCGATGTGGACGTGAATCCATTCGGTCCCGTCCAATTGATTGTGAACGGGCGATGCTGGCTGTAAATGAAAAGTTCAATACTTCCATCCATTGCGTTTCCGCACGATGGATTACGGGGCGAGACGCCATAGGAAAAATGCGTGATTGCATCCTGAATACGCACCGTATCCTGAATCACGCAACCGCGCGCATCTTCTACGCGGTAGTTATAGCTGCCTGCATATAATCCGGTGAGGTCTTCATTGGTTGAAGCATATCCGTTTGGTCCTGTCCATTGAATATTGAATGGAGGACGATTACTGGAAATGAATAAATCAACCGCACCGCTGTGCGAGCCGCGACAACTTGTTGCAGTGGGAGTAACGCCATAGGCGAAATGTGTAATTGCATCTTCCACGCGAATGCCTGTTTGTGTTTTGCTGCACCCGCGATTGTTATCGGTGATTGTTACGTTGTAATTTCCTGCATAGAGATTTGTAAGGTCTTCATTGGCAGAAGTGAACCCGCTGGGTCCGCTCCATTGCACGGAGTAATTATTGTGATTGAGGTAAACAACCAAATTGATGGAGCCGTCATGCGCCCCGCGACAGGTAGTTGCTGTTGCTGTGTTGCCGATGGCAAAATTTCCGATTGCATCAGGCACGGTGATGGTGCCGGTTTTGCGGCATCCGCGTGTATCTTCCACTGCGTAGTTGTAAGCCCCGGCATACACATTGGAAATGTTTTGCTGCGCTGAAGTAAACGCATTCGGTCCCGTCCATGCAACGGAGAATTGAGTGGTGAGCACAGGCTGTATCGTGATGGAGCCGTCATGCCCGCCTGCGCATGTGGTTGCGGTTGGCGTTTCATAAATTCCAAAATTTCCGATTGCATCGGTTACGTTGATGGTTCCCGTTTTGCGGCATCCGCGTATATCTTCAATCGTGTAGTTATAATTTCCCGCGTAGAGGTTGGAAATATTTTGTTGATTGGAAGTGTATCCGTTTGGTCCCGACCATACAACGGAGAATTGCGTAGTAAGCACAGGTTGTATCGTAATCGAACCATCATGCGCACCTGCGCATGTTGTTCCTGTTGGTGTGCTATAAAGTCCAAAATTTCCAATTGCATCTTCAACACGTATCGCATCGGTAACTCTGCATCCATGCGCATCTGTTGCGGTGAGATTGTACAAACCTGCGTAGAGGTTCGTTAGATTTTGTTGCGTGGATGTGAATCCATTCGGACCGCTCCACTGAATTTGCAAGGGCAGATTTGGTGTGTTGAATGAAATCGTAATAGAGCCGTCATGCGCGCCCTCACAGGTAGTAGCTGTCGCACCGTATTGATACGAGAATTGAAGAATCGCTTTATCTGTTGTTACAGAACAGCTATTCGCATCGGTTACAGTGAGATAATAAATACCTGTTCTTGTGTAATTGATGGATTGCGTTGTGGCGCCTGTTGACCACAAATAAATAAATGGAGCAACGCCATTCTGCGGCTCTGCCCGCATCACACCGCCTTGCGGACAAGTATCCCCAGTGATAATCACATAGTTCAATGCAGTTTTTATTTGAATAAAACTGTCAACAGCAGAGCAGGCATTCGTGTCGGTCACCGTGCAGGTGAACATCAAATTGCTTGCAGTTGAAAAACGGTAGCGCGGATTGCTTCCATCCTGATGCGCGCCCAGAGTCCAATCGAACGAGTATGGAGTTGTGCCACCTGAAACATTCGCGTGGAATTTTGTTACGCTCTGACAGTTAAAACTGTCTTCAACCACATCAACTGTCAATTCCGTAGGGGCAGCGTTAATCACATAGCTGCCTGTTGCATTGCAATTGCTGTTATTGGTAACTGTAACTGAATATGTTCCCGCATCAAGATTAAAAAGATTCCAGCTTGTGGAACCGTTACTCCACGAAGCATTATGCGGAGTAAGCCCGCCTGTGGGATTGATGCTGATGAATCCTTTTTCGCTAAAACATTTTGGTTGCGTGACAATCGGATTTATGACAACTGTATTTTGTTGAGCCAGCACGGTGAGGTTGGTTGTGCCCTCGCATTTGTTCGCATCAGAAACAGTTACAGTATAATTACCCGCTGCATTTATGCGAATTGAATCGCGTGTTTCCCCATTCGACCATCTATATGTATAAGGCGCTGTGCCGGGTAATGCGCTTGTTACAATTGCAGCAATTGTTGTGTTCCCGCCATTGCATGGAATAGCTCCGGCATTATATGCGCTGATAGAAAGTGTACTACTGTTGGATAATATTTCAACAGAAGCGCTTCCTGTGCATCCGTGCGCATCGGTTCCTGTCACAGTGTAATTTCCGGGAGCGAGATTTCTTACGGTATCGCCCGTCATTCCATTTGACCACACATAAGTGGTTGGCTGCAATGCCTGACTGTTCACGCCCTGATATACACGCGCCCATCCGGTGTTTGCCTGACAGGTTACTGGTCCGCCATGCGCAGTTGCAAATGATAACACAGCATCATGATTTTGAATCGTGAATGTCTTCGTTCCCGAACAGGTATTCGCATCGGTGATAGTGAGCGTGTAGCTGCCGACATCTTTGCGGAGGATGGAAGCTGCTGTTTCACCGCTTGACCACACATACGTGAAGGGAGGTCTTCCAAAAATATTTGAAACACCGCACGTGCCATAACCTCCGTTGCAGGTGTCAGGATGTGCGAACGAAGTGATGACGTTCGTGAGCGAAGGATTATAATTCAGTAAATTGAATTCTTTTGTTTTCGGGCAGCCATTCGCATCGGAAATTGTTGCCGTATAAATTCCTGCAAACAAACCTGTGATTTCGTAGCCGCTGCCGCCATTCGACCACCCGATTTGATAAGGTGCAGTGCCGCCTGTGATTCCTTGATTCAATACGCATCTTCCTCTTCCTGCATTGCACGAGTCATACCATGTTTGTACTCCGTTGTGATAAATAGAATCAATCACGCTGCTTACCGTGAATGTGCGTGAAGCCGAGCAAGTATTTCCATCGGTAACGGTGACAGTATAATTACCCGGACCCATGCCAGTTGCAGTTGCGCCTGTTTGCCCGTGTGACCATGCATAGGTATAGGTGGTGAAGAAATTTATTTGTGTATGAAATCCTGTTGCAGTTGCGCTGCCATTTAACCCTGTGCAATGCGCGGGTTGTGTTGTAAAGGAAACATTCGGAGTTGGTTTTTCATCAACCGTATAAGTGTGAATGTCTCTGCACCCTCGCGAGTCAGTAGCGGTGAGGGTGTAGTCGCCTGTGCGCAAATGATGAATGACGTTTGCTTGTGAAGTAAAACTGTTTGGTCCTGTCCAATTATAGGTATAAGGCGGTGTGCCTGCGTTTACAGTCGGGTCAATAAATCCTCTTGCGAAACCGGCACAAGTTCCATTGGTTACATAACCTCCCGGAAGAATGTCATAATCAGAAATGCTCACTCTGAACGTGTCATTATCCTGACATGCGTTTGCATCTGTTGCGGTGATGTGATAAAGTCCTGCGAATAATCCGGTGATGTCTTTTGTATTCGCAGTGAAATTGTTCGGACCATTCCATTGGTAGGTGTAAGGCGCGGTTCCCGCAGTTACATTTGGTGTAATTGTTCCGTTGCTTGCCCCTGTGCAGGTTGGCGTGAGCAATCCGCCACCGGGAAGAATATCCACGGCTTGCGCAGGAATATTCCAAGTGTGCTGGTCTTTGCAATTTTTCGAATCAGTAATAGTAAGTGTGTAATCACCTGAACGGATTTTTACCAAATCCTGCACATTGGCGGTGAATCCATTTGGTCCTGCCCAGTTGAAATTGTAGGGCGCAGTGCCTGCATTAATTGTTGGGCGCAAATTTCCGCTTGCTCCCTCTGCGCATGAAGAATTAAATATACATCCTCCGGGAAGAATATCAACCACAAAACTGTTTACTCTGAATGTATCGCTGTCGTAACAGCCATGCGCATCCGACACACTGATGTGATATAAGCCTGCGCGCAATCCGGAAATATCTTTTGTATTCGCAGTAAAACTATTCGGACCTGTCCATGCATAAACATAAGGTGGAGTTCCCGCAATGACATTCGGGGTAATGCTTCCATTGTTTCCATCCGCGCATGTTGGAACTAACACTCCGCCACCGGGCAGAATATTCAGCGCACTTGCAACACTGCGAACACGAATGCCATTCGCGCCTGTGCATCCATGCGCGTCAGTTACCGTTACATGATAATCTCCGGCAGTAAGTCCTGTAATTACCGCATTGGCTGATGTGAATCCATTTGGTCCTGTCCAACTGTAAGTGTAGGGCGGTATACCGTTGCCTTGAATATTCAGGCTGATTGAACCGATGCTTCTACCACAAGTATCTTCGGTGAACGCACCGAGATAAGCGTAGATGGTTGAAATAATATTATGAACGTGAATGCCATTTGTTCCAGTGCATCCGCGTGAGTCGGTGACAGTTACAAAATAATCTCCTTCATGTAAACCGGAAATGGCAGCATCTGTTGATGTAAATCCATTTGGTCCTGTCCAACTGTAGGTGTAAGGAGCAATGCCATCGCCTTGAATGTTTAAACTGATGAATCCGGTTCCGCTTCCGCAGGTATCTTCTTTAGAAGCACCGAGATAGGCGTGGATGGCGGCAGTGACTTTGCGAACATGAATTCCGTTTGTCCCTGTGCATCCACGCGCATCAGTAACTGTTACAAAATAATCTCCTTCAAGCAAACCGGAGATGCCAGCATCGGTTGCTGTGAATCCATTTGGTCCTGTCCAACTGTAAGTGTAAGGCGCAGTTCCATTTCCCTGAATATTCAAATTGATAAAACCTGTTCCACTTCCGCAGGTGTCTTCTCCGAATGTTCCGAGATACGCATTGATAGTCGAAACGATATTGTGAACATGAATACCATTGTTGCCTGTGCAACCATGCGCATCAGTAACAGATACGAAATAGTCACCTTGATGTAAGCCGGAAACTCCTGCATCTGTTGATGTGAATCCGTTTGGTCCTGTCCAATTGTAAGTGTAAGGCGCAGTTCCATTTCCCTGAATATTCAGGTTGATATATCCTTTTCCACTTTCGCACGTGTCTTCACCGGATGAGCCGAGATATGCATGAATGGTCGCCTGATTTGAGATGATTGTAAAAGTTTGTTCAGCAATACATCCGTTGGCATCAGTTCCGGTTACGGTGTAATTTCCGGGAGATAAATTAAAAATTGAATCAGATGTTTCACCGGTGTTCCATATTAATGAATAGGGCGCAGTGCCACCGCTTCCGCCTGCATAAATTTTTCCGTTGTTGATTCCGCATGTTGCAGGATGAGCGCCTCCACCAACTGTTACTGTTCGAATGGACGTTACGTTGAATGAATAAGGCAATGTGTTAAAACATCCGCCTGCATCCGTAACTGAAACAGAATATGTTCCAACCGGCAAGCCTGTGATTGAGTCACCCGTTGCGCCATTGCTCCAATTGTAAGTGTATGGCGCAGTGCCGCCAGTTGTCATTGCTTTGATTGCGCCATCTGCTGATTCAGGACAAGTGGTTTGCGTGCTGGAAGTGGAAGTTACCGTGAGGAAAACTCCGCTTGCATTCACAGTATAATTATCAGATTTGAAACATCCGTTTGCATCCGTGACGGTGACCGAATAATTTCCAACGCCAATATTTATCAGCGAATCGGCAGTTGAGCCGGTGTTCCATGCAACCGCGTAGGGAGCTGTGCCGCCCTGCATTCCCGATAGGTTTATTTTCCCCGTTGCGGTGTTACAAGCTGATGCAGTAAAAACAACGCCAGAAAAATTAATGGTAGCATGATTCACAGAAAATGAATATGGAAGTGTATTAAAACATCCGCCTGCATCGGTAACTGAAACAGAGTATGTTCCGACAGGCAAACCCACGATAGAATCTCCTGTTGCTCCATTGCTCCAATTATAAGTGTAAGGCGTAGTACCGCCAGTGGTGGTCACTTTAATACTTCCAATAGATGCACCAGGACAAGTTCCCTTTATAGCTGTTGCCGTTATAGTGAGAAAAACTCCGCTTGCTGTCATTGTGTATGAGTCGGATTTAGAACATCCGTTAACATCAGTAACCGTGACCGTGTAATTTCCAACGCCAATATTGACGAGCGAATCAGTAGTTGCTCCTGTATTCCATGCGTAAGAATATGCCGGTGCGCCTCCGCTTACTGTAAGTCGAATTCTACCATTTGTATTGGAACATGATGTAGCCGGAACAACAGCAGCAGAGATAGAAATTGTATTCGTTGTTGTCGTGCCTCCAACATTGGCTGTAGAAGATGCGCTGCAACCCTTGTCATCCGTTACTGTTACAGTGTAGGAACCCGGACAGAGTTCAAAAGGATTCATCAAGTTGGCGCCATTACTCCACAAGTAAGATTGAATCGGCTCGTTGCCACCGGTTACGTTCACTGTCGCTGAACCATTACAGGGAGCCAAACAATTTTGATTGTCGAAAGCTTGTGATGTGGCTGTTAATCCGGGGATTTTTCCGAACACTTCGTGCTGTGAAGTAGCTGAACAACCATCAGCATCAACCACCATCAGAATATAAATTCCGGGACAAACGCCAATTTGATTCTGTGTTGTCGCGCCATTGTTCCACGAAAAGGTATATGGCTGGGTTCCACCTGTTACATTGCCGTAAACCTGACCATTACACGGCAGTTGACAGTTAGTATTGTCTCCGCCATATCCAACCACAACTGAAAGATTGGTTGAATCACACGGAACAGCGACAGCCGACACTGAAAAATTCAAAAAGAAAAAAGTGAATAGCAGAAGCGCAGTTCTGCAAACGGATAATTGGTACATAGGGTTAGGGTTTAGGGTTATGTACAGATTAATGCTTGGAGATATACGAACGAGTGGACGGAATGTTTCAGGTAGGAGACACCTGTCTGACAATCAAAAAAAAATTGAACAACATTTTTATTTCAACTTATTACAAGTTGAACTATATTCATCCTTCTAATTTGCACAAAAGAAAATGTCAAAATTTTTAAAAATACTGGGAGTAATAATCGTGCTGCTGGTTATAGGAGCAACGGCAACGTGGTATTATCTCCCTGCGATCATAGTGAAAGGAATTACAAATGAGCATTGCGTGATACAAGTGATTCCCGCCAAAACAAAAGCAAATATCAATAAGAAGGTGAATGAACTGCCCGCTGCTTTAAAATCATTGGAGGCTGAGGGGATTTATATTTCGATTGATGACATCATCAGAGAAATTGATGAGTCGGAGGTAGAGGAGATTACGCACATCATCGGCATCTTGGAAAATAAAGAGTTGAAAAGCACTGATCAGGTAATCAGTATTGTTTTAGCGAACATGGATTTCTGAAAACTGGAGAATGAAAAAGTAGTTGCAATCACAAGGCAAAAAATGAAAATGAGCGATGTAAAAAAAGACCGAAGCATATTTTCGCTGCTAGGACGCACAAAGGACACTAACCCAAATAGCTTCACTTCGCCTCTTTCTTTTTCTCCCTCTCTTCCTTCCGCTTTGGCAGCACGCTGCGGAACGAATGCCTGTACGTTAACCCCACACCCGTCCTGTAAACATTCGATTGGTTCACCATGTCGTAGTTGCCGGTGCGGAAAACCTTCACGCGGTATTTCCCGTTATCGGTGAGCTTATATTCAATTGCAAAATCACCGGTGATGTTGGAGACATCGCCCGACTGACCGCTGGCGGAATTATCGAGGTTCACGTTGCCGCCAACGGAAACTTCGAGGCGATCGTTTAAAAATTTTTGGGAGATGTCGAATCCCATCTCGGTAACGTTTTCGGTGCTGGTGGTTGTTCCTGTGCTGAATTCATCTTGAAAAGAAGTTAAATCAATGTTGACTTCCAGTCCATCTTTTAAAGCAGATAATCTGCTGAGCTGGTTGGAAATCATCCCGCTCACGCTTTGCAGCGCGACATTGGCGCTTGCGATTCCCCAATCGGTGCCGCCTGTGCTGTAGTCAGCCATGAAACTTTTAAAAACGAGCAGCGCCACGACTTGCTTGCTGAGTTCCGCCTGGTCTTGCCGCAGTTGCATCAACTTGCGCTCAACTGCGCTGCTGGTAATGTTGCCCATGTTTTCCAGCAACCGGATGTCGTAAGTCAACTCCGGGTTTGCAATTTCACCTCTTATTTTTAGAATCACATCTACCGGAACTCTTTTTTTAGCAGCCGAAATTTCAGAAGCGCTCATCGAAGCCGACTCTGCGGATATCAGCTCGTAGGTGGAGGCTTTTGCCGTGTAGGTGGTGTTGATGTCGAGCAGCGCGTCCATGATGTCACCGGCAAAATCAATGCGGCTTCCTTTAGTGATTTCAAACTTCAGCTTGAGGAAGCGCTGGTAGCTGAAGGAGTACTCGCCTGATTCAACAATGTAGGAACCGTTCACCTGAGGGATGCCGGCTGGCGGAATATATACACTGAGGTTTGCAGCGCCTTTGCAGACAAGTTTATCGCCTGCAAACGGGTCAATGATGATTTGCAGTTCGGCATCGGGCGTGAGTTCAAACGCAAGACGAAGATCAATGCCGGTGACTCTCGCCTTGTATTGAAGCTGCGCGGCAATGACCGAATCCTCATCGGCAACATCGAAAGGCGGACTTTGGAAAAGCACGAAATCTTCCTGCTTGATGCTTTCTTTTTGTGTCAGCGGTTGAACAGACACGCTCGTACCCGGCTTCGTGGATACCTTCGCTTCCACGACAGGCGACTCAGGCGTGCCCGTGAGATGCGCGTTGACACCGAGCAAAATCTTTCCATAGAAAAAATCGTTATTCCTCGGTGTATTCATGAAAAGGAACTCATCTGAATTGACCTTCATGTCGAAATTGATATTGGTGAAATAATCATGTGACATAAATCCGTCAAGCGTCACTTTCCTGTTTTGCTCATCAAACGCTTCCATGCGGTGCACGGTGATACGGTCAGCGCTGACATCAATGCGGCTGTCCGCAAATGTGTAGCGCGCATTGGGATAAACGGCAAACGTGGAAATGCCGCGCAGGCTGATGTTTCCATTGAGTGATGGTTTTGCAAATGCGCCTTCTGCCGTAAGTTGTGCCGTGAAGTAGCCTTTGCTGTCTTTAAAATAATCTTTGAGAAACGGGTCAGCCGCGCTCAGGTTCAGGCGCTTCATATTGATATCGAGATTCATTGTACCGCTTTGGGGAAATACTTTTCCTGTTACAGCTAAATCATTTTCATCTCCAGTCAGTTCCATCTTCACATTAATATTATCACCTTGCTGAAATGCATTCAGGCGGAGGTCGCCAACTGGATTTTGATTGAATGCGATGTCGTTTACGCTCATGTCAGCAGTGAATGAGGGCTTGCTGAAAATATCGTTTAGCGTCAAAGAACCGTTGATGTTGCCATCGAGCGCGAGATTGTAGAATCCCGCAAAATCAGATAGTTCACGAAGGTCGAATTCATTGAAGGCAATGTTGATTGTATCGCTGGTGTTCTGCGGGCTGGAGATTGAAATCTTCTGGTTGCGCTCTGAAATGTCAAGATGATGCACATGAAGAAATCCTGCGCGGTAATCAATAAAATTGTCAGTGCTCACCGTCCATTTTTCGTCATTGATGATTAATCCGTCTTTCAAATTCACTCTCAATCTATTTTCCGGCATACCGGAAATACTTGCCGCCATGCCAAGCCGCCTGATGCTGTCGCTATCAATTGTCATGTCGAGGTTAAGAATGTTGTTTGATGCGCTTGCATACAATGAAGCAAGCGGAACTTTCATTTGACCGTTGTAATCAGCGTTAACCATTGTTACGGAGAAATTCAGGGTATCCTTATTTCCTGATGAAAGGATGGAGATGGTTTCAATTGCAATGCTGTCATAAATAACACCCGGCACTTCAGCCTTCAAGTGAAATAATTTTGCTCTATTGTCGAATCGCGCAGTGACAGAAGCAGTATCCCATTCTGAAATCTGTGGAAGGAAAACGCGCACAGCATCGAGTGGCTTGCTGACAGTTACCACCAAGTTGAAATTTTGGTCGGGAATTGTTTTGGCATTCATGGATACTTGCCCAATCGGAAAATAATTGTTCAGGTAGTTGGTAAACAAAGCGGGCAGAGTTGCGCTATTGAAATCACCGGTGAGTGTCGCATTGATAATATCCGATTCCACCTTGATGGTTTTTGTAGCGCCTTCTGTGGAGGCTGATGCAACAAGAGAATCCAATGAACAGCGCAGGGAATCGTTTCCAAAACGAATATTGGTGATAGCTGCGCGTCCGTTGAAATTGTCATTCGAACTTGCGTTGAAATTTCCGGTGAGTTCAGCGCGGATGAAAAGATTGTAGTCGGTGAAATGAAGCGGCTGGAGATTTAGCGTGTCGAGTGTTGCTTCAAAGCGAAAATCAGGGATAGAATCGTTCAAATCAATAAAGCCTGCAAAATCGAATTTTACATTTTCATCGTTGATGCCCGCATTGCCTGTTAATTTTTTCTTATTGATGTTGCCATCAACAACGATGTTTTGATAAGCGTACTTGTTATAGGTTGCCTCTTTTATTTCGGCTTTCAAATCAGCCTGCAATGCTTCTAATGATAATCCCTTCCCTTTGATGTTCGCCTGCAAGGAGATGTTACCAATTGTAGTGTCGGCAAGCACATGTCCCAATTGAAAATTTTCAAGACCAACTTTTCCTTCGTAAGATGCATTCGTGTAATCATCATTAAACTGCACATGAAGGTTTGGAGAAATGTTTCCTGCCTGTGTAAAAATTGTTCCGTCAAAATTCATGTCGCGGATTGTTCCGTTGTATTTACCCTTCAGATTTGTTTTCCCAAGCCGCGTGACTTCATCCGGCAATTCGGTTTTCATGAGTGAAGAAATGAATGAAGGCGTGACAGAGAAATCTTCAATGTTCAAGGTAAAAACAGCTTTATCAATATCGGGCAATCCGGCAGCATGAAAATCTAAACGGAGCATTGCATCCTTGTTCAGCGAGCAGATAAAGTTTTTTGCGGAAAGATTTCCGACTGTGCCGCCAATCGCGCCATCCATGTAAATTGAATCAACCGCATTGAGATTCACGCTTTGGAGTTCGCCCAACTGCGGAACGAACAACATTAAATCCGCAGGTATGATGTGACTCTTACTCAGTGAAATTTCTATACCCACATCATCCGAAAGTTCCGCGAGCGCGTTTAAATCTTGAAATTTCAAGACAGCAGAATTTGCAATCGTAATTCGACTATCATTTAATTCGGCATTCAGTTTATCTAATCTGATAGAAGTTTCATCAATCAGAAAACTTCCGTGGAGTTCTTTGAGGTCAACACCGCTTTTCTCTTTCATGGAGATGTTGCCGATGTCGGCTTTCAGCACATGCCCCACATACGAGGCATCGCTGATTTGAATATTGACATTGGTTGCCGCAAGATGTAAATAATCAATGCCGTTGGGCTGCGGCTTTTTATCATTATCATCAAGTGAAATAACATTATTTGCAAAATCAATTTCATGGGCTTTAATCGTCCAGCCGATGTCAGGCATAATATAGAGCAGTCTTGCCGGGGAAGTATCAACCTCTTTTATTAAGAGTGTGTCGCGTTGGGGCAGCACGATTGCAACAGCAGAGTTTTTCAGGCGGACATGCTCATAGTCCATCACCCGTTTTGTAATATCAAATTCATCTGTCTCCGCGGAAAACTCACCGATTGCGCCTTTTATCTCAACACTTGATAAATGAATATGTGTGCGCACATGCTTCAACTCTGCCGATTGAATGGAAAAAATCCAGGAACTTGGAGTGGTGTCTTTTGGAGTTGGTTGATCGCTTGCAAATGCATCAATCAGATATTGAAAATTGAATTTGCCGTCCTGCTTATCCTGAATCACATTCACCACGGCATCTTCCAGGAGTACATTATCAATAGAGATTTTTTGCCGAAGCAAACCAAACAAGCTGATGTTTACTTTCAGGTTGCCTGCATAAAGCACGGTATCGCTTTGAAGGTCTTCGAGGTAAATCTCTTTGAGGCTCAGGTTGTCAGGTAAACGAATCGCCACTTTCCCGATTGAAATGCGCGCGCCTGTTTTTTCAGCAAGAAACGAAGTGGCTTTCTTCGCAATAAAAGTTTGCACCGGAGGCAAGGCAAGCAAAACCGTAATCAACAGCAACAGCACAAAAAGTGCAATAGCCGTGTATTTAATAAGCCGTTTTATTTTTTTCAAAGCGAAGTATAATGCGAAGGGAAAGTTACAAAGTTCGTGGTTGGATTGAGAATGGATACTCCTGTAAACACGCGCTGTGGCATGTAATAGAGACTTTCCTCATTTTTATCAGCATCCTAAAACGGATACCCGATTGCGATATTCCAAATCACGTTTTCCCTGCGCCAGTCCTTGTTGCTGAAATAGAGTTTGTCAAAAGTCCAGCGGTCGCCTTCGGGGAGGCTGGGTTTGCGCAGCGGCATGGACACATCGGTGCGAATCACAAGGAAGTCAAAGTCGAGCCGCACGCCCACGCCTGAGCCGATGGCGATTTCTTTGTAAAAGCGACTCGCTTCAAACTCACCGCCCGGGCGTTGCGGGTCCTCGTTGAGGAGCCAGATGTTTCCCGCATCTGCGAAAAGCGCGCCCTTAAAGAATTTCACGATGGTGAAGCGGTATTCGAGATTCATTTCCAGCTTGATGTCGCCCGTTTGGTCGGGGAAATAGTCAAGCTGGGCTGCGTAAGGATTAGAATAGCTGCCCGGACCGAGCGCTCGCAAACGCCATGCGCGCACACTTGTGGAGCCGCCAATAAAAAATTGCTTCATGTACGGTATGACCTCGGAATTACCCATCGGAACAGCGATGCCCGCGATGATACGCGCAGCAAGCGATTGCTTTCGCGTGAGTTTTAAAAAATAGCGCGCATCACCATCCACTTTAATGTAACTGGCATAAGGGCGACTAAAAATCGTGTAGGGTTTTTCTTCATCAGGCTTCGTTTTTGAATTTACAAAGTAGAGGAAGTTACCTGCGTTCTCAATGTTTGGGCGCAAGTAGCCATAACTTCTGTCAGTTCCCTTCTGCGAGCCGGTGTAAACTAAACTGTAAGCATTGCCAACGATGAGCACATCTTCAAAGCTTGACTTCAACACAGGATTTTCAGCAAGGATGTCTTCAAAGTCGGATGTAATGCTGAACATACGGATATTATTGACGGAGAAGGGCGTGAAGATGTGGCGTACTTTTTCGTTTTTGCGCCAGTCATAGCCGAAATCGGTGATAATAGAGTTGATTGTATAGTATTCAATGCGTCTCTGATAAGTTTCGGTGATGCCAAGATTTGTTCGCGGCACATAAGGCAGGTCAAACTTGTAATTTTTTTTGAAGAGCAGCATGAAGCGCGGGAATCCCAATTCGGCACGCGCAGTCACTTCCATCGTGTTGATGAGCGTGCTGCCGCTGTTGATTTGTAATTCAAGATTTGCTGAAGCGCTGATGTTCAGCATCTCGCCTCCTTTGAAAAGGTTATGGTGCATATAACCAACGCTTGCGCCCACTCCGAGAAAATTTCCGGTAGCGGTATTTAAGTTGACCTCGCCTGTAATATCCTGTGTGTTGGCGGGCGTGAGTTGCATGATGACATCAAGCGAATCTCCCTTTTTCTCATAGCGGATATTTACATACTTGAAGATGCCCATGTCGAGAAACCGATTTACGGTATTGGCGTGGTTGCGCTGCGAAAACGTCTCTCCCTGCCTGAGCCTGATGTTTGTCAGCAAGGCTCTCTGTTTCAAAAAGACCTCGGGCTGAATGATGGTGTATCCTTCCCCGCTCAACGTATCATAGCGCGCGCGCGTCACAGTATCGTCAATCGAGTAGGTAGGATAGATGGTGACATGACTGATAAAATATTTGATGTGCTGCGTTGAATCTGAAGGTTCTTTCAAGCGGAAGTAAATGTCGAGCTTGCGATTGCCAATTGTGGAATCCACATAGTAATAAATGTATTCGCGGTTGAAATCATAATAGCCTTCGCTTCGCACGAGCGTTGCAAATGTTTCGCGTTGCGCTTTCAGCATGTCCATGCTGTAAGCGTCTCCCGTACGAATCAGCAGTTTGCGCTTGCTGTCATTAATAATGCGGCTCACTTCGTCATCACCTGCGGGAAGCAGAATATTCCTCACAAAATATTGTCCGTTAACAGTGACAGAATAAATTACCTGCGCGTTTTTCTTGCGCATCACGGTATCCATCTTTACGCGCGCGCGGAAGTAGCCGTTGTCTTCCAGGTATTTTTCCATCGTGAGCGCAGCGCGTTCGCACTCATCTGCATAAAAATAGGAGGGCGCTTCGCCTCTTTTATATTTCAGCCAGTGTCTTAATCCCTTTTCTTTTTTCGGTTCCTTCACATGGGTGTAAAGCCACAACTTGGTGCGAAACAGTCCAAGAAATTTTGAATTGAGCTTAGGCGCAGCTTTGCTTGAAAGCGCATCTTTCACTTTTGATTTCTTGTTTACCATTTCCGGATTCATCAAACGTACCTGCACCTTTTCGACAAAGACTTCACCGGGCGGAAGTCGCTTGGTTCCCGCGCAGCCGGTGAGGAGAATTGAGGAAATAAAAAATAGCAGCAGGCGGTGCATGAAGAATTCAGGATGTGGGGCAAATATACTTCCGCTTTGCAGTTCACCGGTGGCTTCGCTCCCTCAGAATGACGTACACCCCCACACCACCTTCCCTGCTACTAAGCCCGTGGCGCCAATCATGGAGGTGATAATATCGAGCAGTTGAATTTGCGGTTGGCGCATTAAACCGTAACTCAGCAACGCGCCTTGCATCGAAGCGGAAACCCAACTGTTCACGTGCATGTAATTAATGGCATTGTCGGCATTCAAATAATTAGCCCATGCACCCGGTGTGACGATTTGCTCCTGCCAGTATGCGCTGTCGCTCTTGCCAATCATAGCCGCAATCAATAGAGGCGTTTGTTCTTCATACGTGAGCCTGCCCGCAACAATCTCATCTTCTATTCCAGTCAAAAATTCCCCAATCGCTTCCGCAGGAATAGTTTGAATTCCATGCAGCATTTGGCTAATTTATAAAACTCCACATTAATTAGGTTTAACTTTTTTTTACTTGAAAGAAACTGTTTCCTTTCTTTATTTTTGCCACGCTTTTTCTTTCACACATGAATATTCGCGTAGAAGGCTTATCAAAAACTTACGGACCGCAACGGGCGGTTGACAACATCAGCTTTGAAGTGAAGCCGGGTGAGATTCTTGGTTTCCTCGGACCCAACGGTGCGGGAAAAACCACCACCATGAAAATCATCTCCTGCTTCATGGCGCCCACCACTGGCAATGCTTATATCGGCAACCTCAATGTGATGGAACATGCCGAGCAGGTGAAAAAGAAAATCGGCTACCTGCCGGAAAGCAACCCGCTCTATACCGATATGCACGTGATTGAATATCTTGAATTCATGGCGGGTGTGCAGGGCGTGGCAAAAGAAAAAATGCGCGACCGTGTGATTGAAATGGTGCGCAAGTGTGGACTGGATGCGGAGAAGCACAAAAAAATCATAGAGTTGTCAAAAGGTTACAAGCAGCGCGTGGGCTTGGCACAGGCGATGATTCATGACCCGGAAGTGCTCATTCTCGATGAGCCGACAACAGGACTTGACCCCAACCAAATCGTTGAAATCCGCAAGCTCATTAAAGATTTAGGACGAGAAAAAACGGTGATTCTCAGCACGCACATTTTGCCGGAAGTAGAAGCAACATGTGATAGAATTTTAATTATCAGCAAAGGAAAAATCGTAGCAGATGGAACGCCCAACACGCTACGCAAACAGGCGCAAGGACAGGAAGTGCTGAAGGTAACGATTGAGAATGGAGATGCAAACAGCATCATCAAAGGAGTGCAGGCATTAGATTCAGTAGCGATGGTGGATGCGATAGCAAACAGACAATCTTCATTCACCATTCAAAGCAAGCCGAATGCAAGTTCGCGCAGAGCGGTGTTTGAACTGTGCGTGAAAAACCAATGGATGTTGACAGAGATGACTCCGCTGGAAACGAAGCTCGAAGATATTTTCAGAGAACTTACGATGAATTAAAATGACCAAGATTCAAATTCCAAATAACAACTGCTCCGCGACTATGATGTCTCCCTTGCGCGAAAGCATTTGTGCTCAGGCGAAGGGGGGTGCGCTGGCAATGAGCGCAGACAGGGGAATGATGATTCGTTTGAAAATTGAATTTTGGTTATTCGTAAATAGATAGAAGTAAAGCAAATGAAAGCAATTTGGATTATTGCGAAAAGAGAACTGGTTTCATTTTTTGATTCGCTCGTAGCGTATGTGCTGCTCGTGGTGTTCCTTGGCATGAGCGGCTTCTTCACCTGGATTTACGGCAGTGACGTGTTTCTGCGCGGGCAAGTTACTTTAGAACCGTTCTTCGGTGTTGCTTACTGGACGCTGTTCTTCTTCATTCCCGCGCTCACCATGAAAATGCTTGCAGAAGAAAACAGAACCGGCACCATTGAATTACTCCAGACAAAATCAGTGAGCGATTGGCAAATTGTTTTTGGAAAATCACTCGCGTGTTTGCTCTTGATATTAATTGCCTTGGTCTTCACCCTACCCTATTATATCACGCTTACCCAGCTTGGCGATGTTGACCACGGAGCAATCTGGTGCGGCTACCTTGGATTGATATTAATGAGCAGCGTTTATATCAGCATCGGCATGTTTGCCAGCAGCATCACCAATAATCAAATCGTAGCGTTTCTTGTTGCATTGCTGGTTGGCGTTTTCTTCCTCATCATCTTCGATGTGCTCTCTTCCGGCTCTCCGGGAATTGTTTCTGACGTGTTGCATTACTTCAGCATGACCACGCACTTCGATTCGATTTCACGCGGGGTGATTGACTCAAAAGATATTTTGTATTTCCTCATCCTGTCATTTGTCGGATTGGTGTTAGCGGAAAATGTATTGGCAAAAAGAAACATTGTAGGCTGATTATGAAACGGAGCGCTGTACAAACAAGATTGTTGTTAGTGATTGGCATCGCCATCATAGTGGGGTTTCTCTCCACGCGCTTTTCCTTCCGTCTTGATTTCACGGGCGACAAACGCTATACGCTGAGTGACGCGACTCTCAACATCTTAGAAAATCTCAACGAGCCTGTCACAGTCACTGCATATTTCAGCGAGAAACTGCCACCTAATGTTGCAGAAACGAAAAGCGACTTTAAAGATTTGCTGGTGGAATATGCAAACCGCTCAAAGGGTAATGTGGTATATGAATTTATAGACCCCGCAGCAAAACCCGAAACTGAACAGGAAGTTTTGCAGAAAGGCATTCAGCCCGTGATGATTAATGTGCGTGAGAAAGATGAAGTAAAACAACAGAAAGCGTTTCTCGGTGCACTATTGAAAATGGGCGACCAGAGCGATGTGCTACCGTTTGTGCAACCCGGAGCAGCAATGGAATATGCGCTTTCATCGAGCATTAAAAAGTTATCGGTGAAAGACAAGCCGAAAATTGCTTTCCTTGACGGGCAGGGCGAACCCTCCTTAACTGCAATGCAGCAAGTGCGCAGCGTATTGTCGGTATTGTATGATGTTTCAAATTATACCATCAACGACACTGCTCCTATTCCAAATACTTACAAAACACTCGCAGTTGTTGCTCCGAAAGATTCATTCACTGCAATGCAATTACAGCGTTTGGATGAGTTCATGGCGAATGGCGGCAATGTGCTTGTCGCAATAAACCGCGTGAATGGCGATTTCAACACGAGCATGGGAAGTCCGGTAACAACAGGGTTGGAAACGTGGCTGAATCAAAAAGGAATTTCAGTAGAAGATAAATTTGTGATGGATGCACAGTGCGGCACAGTAACCGTGCAACAGCGTCAAGGATTTTTCACGATGCAAACTCCGGTGCAATTCCCTTATCTGCCTTTAGTTTCAGACTTCGCAGATCACCCGATTTCAAAAGGATTAGAAAGAGTGCTGCTTCCCTTTGCAAGTCCGATTACTTACTCATTTCCTGACACATCAATCAAAACAATTGTGCTTGCGAAAACTTCGCAACGCTCCAACACTTCTGCTTCCAGTACCTATTTTGATGTGATGAAACAATACACAGAGAATGATTTCACGCTTTCATCTTTACCGGTAGCGATAGCAGTGGAAGGAAAACTAAGCGGAAGCAGAGTTGGGAAAATGGTCGTGTTTGGCGATGGTGATTTCGCAGTGAATGGCGAAGGGCAAGGCGCGCAACAGTTGCAGCCCGACAACGTGAGCTTCATGGTGAACGCGATTGACTGGCTTTCTGATGACACAGGCTTAAATGAACTGCGCACTAAAGGTGTTTCTTCGCGCCCAATCAAAGAGCAGTTGGAAGACAGCAAGAAAACCATGATTAAGTATTCCAACTTTCTGATACCAATTCTGCTCGTGATTGGCTATGGCGTATTGCGGATGCAGATGCGCAGAAGGAAAAGAATGAAATGGATGGAGGAGCGCTATGTCTAAGTTTTCCAACAAATCATTGTTGCTGCTTTTGGTTGCGCTGGGTGCTATCCTTGGCGCAATTAAATATTTCGATTCGCAAAAAGGCGAGCGCAATTTCAGAAATGAATTGGTGGAGATTGACTCCGCGAAAGTTTCCACGATTTTGATTTATCCCAAATCGAAAAAAGGCGAAGAAGTAAAACTCTTTAAAGAAGGCAGCGGGTGGAAAGTAAAAATCACCGACAGCAAATCACAGCAAGTGGACAGCGCAAGAATCACCGGATTGTTTAAAGCGATTGCCGGATTAAAACCCACACGCCTTGCAGCGCGCGGCTCTGATAAGTGGAAAGAATTTGAAGTGGATACTTCAGGCTCGCGCTTAGTAGTGAAAGAAGGCGACAAAACAACGCTCGACATCCTCATCGGCAAATTCAATTTCTCAGGCGGCAGAGAAGTAGAAACGCTTGTGCGCTTGTCGGGTGAAGATGAAACCTACGCGGTCAATGGATTTTTAGACGGCACGTTCAATACAGGGATTGATTCCTATCGCAACAAAACAATCGTGAAGGGCAACAAAGATAATTTCACAAAACTCACGTTTGCCCTTTCGGATACAATGCGCTACTCTTTGGAAAAGCGCGACTCCGTTTGGTTTGTTGACGGAGCGACATCTGCAAACACAACAGAATTAGAAAACTATCTGAGCACAATTTCTGCTTTAAATGCCACTTCCTTTATTGATGATGTGGACGCTTCGGGGTTAAGCACACCTTCGCACACGCTTCAAATTGACGATACACAGGGAAACAAAATCAACGTGGAAGGCTTCATTCAGAACAACAGAAAAATTATCCGCTCCTCACAAAATGCCGACAACCTGCTGAATGGCGAGGGTGTGTGGGAGAAAGTATTTGCGGATAAGTTCACCTTCCTTCCAGCAGATACGCTGACGTTTACGAAGTAATCTTTTCCTGCCAAAAATCACTTTCCAGAGTGATGAAAGTCACCGTTTTTCGAGCGGCTTCTCCCCTACTTTGCCTTATCAAAAAAGAAAGCGGTATGAAAAACTTACTTCAATACAATCTGAGTTTTGTTGACATTTCAATCCGTTATGCGATTATCATCGCGCTTGGAATTCTATTTGGGGTAACCCAGTTTTATCCATTAATCGTTTTGGCTGTGCTTGTTTTTATTTCCGCAGTAACCGGAATGTGTCCCATTTATAGTTTGCTGGGCATTAATCACGCAAGCGAAACGGGAAATCCAAAGTGAGGCTTCTTTAGAGAGCAAGTTTTAAGTAACAACTCCAAATTCCCTATTATTGCAGGGATGGATTTAAAGCCACGCCCCAATCATTTCCAATACCTGCAAGCCCTTGCACGGATGACTCCTGAAGAGCGGTTGCTGAAGGCGTGTGAGCTATCTGCTTTGGGGACGGAATTATTTCTTACCGGCTTACGAAACAGATTCCCGGAAAAAAGCGAGCAGGAAATCAGGAAAATTTATCTTGACAGAATTACCAAATGCTACGACCGGAATTATTAATTCAGATAGTTTCATTTCTCAGGAAGCAGCAAATTGAATACATGATTACTGGCTCAGTTGTTTCCAGTTTGCAGGGTGAGCCGCGCTTAACGCATGATATAGACATCGTTGTTCAAATTGATGCAACAGCCATTCCTGCTTTAGCAAAATCATTTCCTTCACCGCGTTATTATTTTTCGGAAGCATCCATTTTGGATGCCTTGAAAAATAAAACCATGTTCAATCTGATTGATTCCTTAGAAAGCGACAAGATTAACTTTTGGCTGCTCACTGAGGACGAGTTTGACCAAACGCGCTTTTCAAGGAAAATTGCGAACAGCGTTTTCGGAATTGAACTGAACGTATCAACACCGGAAGATACTATTCTTGCAAAACTGCGCTTGTCTAAAATGGCAGGAGGCAGCGAGCAACAATTTACGGACGCGCTTAGAGTGTATGAATTGCAATTCGGTAAACTTGATTTGAACTACTTAGAAAGTTGGATTCAAAAATTAGAACTTGATGAATTTTGGAAAAGATTGAAAAAAGAAGCGCAACCAATACTTTGAACATTCATGAAGCAGACAGAAAATAATCTTTCCTCTCACCTCATCGAAAAATACCGCGAGTCTATTGCGTTGCGCTATAGTTATGCGCACCTGTCCTCGCAATTCGTGCTTTCTTCCCAATTGACGGAAGATGTTGTAGAAATGCTACGCAATTATTTTTTGGAAAGCCTCTACCCTAACGCGGAAGAAAGACGAAAAGTGGACGATGCGTTTGAAAGTCTCCGCTCGTTTGTCGCGCATCCGGCTAAAACATGGGCGCTCCTGGGAAACATGGCTGGCGCAATCTTCCGGTTTGGAACACAATTTCCGCAAGCCTTGAAAGCGGGAATCGTTTCGCTGGAATCCTACCTTGATGCGAAGCGGTTTGAAAATGATTTGCTCGAAGCCGCCACACATCTGCAATTCACCATGCCGCTCACCAAGGAGCAATTTGAAAAGTGCATTGCTGAAATTCCACGCAAAGAAATTGAAGCATTCACGAATCATATTCTCTCCCTGTTTAAATCTATGGCAAATACGAAGCTGCTTAAAAAAACGATTGCCATTATGGAAGATGTGCTCGTGAAAATGAAAAAGAACCCGCAGCTCTATACGGAAGAAGATGCGCTGGGAATTGAGTTCGGCATCAAACTGCTGAAAAACGGGTACGCGCTTTTCAAAGATTTTCCCGAAAGTCTGAAAACAGAAATCATCACCGCGATTCGGGAAAATGAGAAATGGTATTTGGATAAAGTTTACAAGTCAACAGTCATCAGTCGTCAGACATCTGATTAAGGACATCAAAAAAACCCGGCTCGCCTTGAAGCGTTTGGAGCGTGGCGTTCTTCCGAATTTTCTCCACATCATCAAACCCTAAGTCCGCAGCTTTCTTTAAAGAAGCGATTGCTGCGGATTTATCTCCTGCCTTGGTATGATAACAAGCCATCAGGTAATGATAATCGGGATTAGCAGCGTCTGCTTTTCCGTAAATGTCGAGATACTTTTTTGTAAGACTCAAATCCGATACAAGCGCTTTTTCTGAATAAAGAAATCCCATCAGGCTGATAAATTGTAGCAACCGCCTGTCAGACATTTTTTGCAAGGAAGATTTTTTCGAGGATTCTTGTGAAAGCGTTTTAATCTTATTTGCAAGTAGCATAAAATCTTTTGCAGGAAATGCACGCGCAATTTCAGTTTGTTGCTCTGCCTCCATGCTTTCTATTTCCGCTTCTTTCTTTAAATCGGTAATACACGCAGTATTTTTTTTCAGCGAGCGAAGTTCGGTTCTCCATGCAATGATATGCGCTGAATCCAATCCGCTGGTGATTCCCAGACGCAACTCATCATACAGGCGAATCCAGTTTTTTTCTTTTTTAAAAACAGCAACGGAAGAATCAATTTTTGTGGCAAGTATATCTCCGGATGCAGCATCATTTTTTAGCACTAAAATCGCTTTCTCCATCTCGCTTTCAGGAATCCATTCATGCTTTCCGTCAAACACAAGCAACTGGTGTTTCATACGCACACGGTCAAGCTCATTGTAAAGACGTTTCAACTCGAGAAAATTAAAATCCTCATTCCCGACTACGCCAACATAACTAAAGCCATAATTCTTTTCCGGCTTGCCGGGAAATCCGGCACCGCAACCGATTACGCCCGGAAGATTTTCACCGATAGCAGTAAGCACAGCCACGCGCGCACCTCCCGAAAAGCCGCAGGCAAAAGTGTTTGCGCGTTTGCTATTGAAACGCTTCTGTACATCCTGCACAAACTTTTTTGCAATCGCTGCCGACTCCTCACCCGACAACCCATTCTTTGAATTGTTGGAACCTGCTAAAATGATTCCGTGCCGTTCTGCAAGGGCTTTATATTTCTCTACAGGCTTCTTCCCCTTTGCACCGGGGTCGAAAAAAACGAGGAGCAACGAGTTGGAATCTCCGTTGGCTGGCATGTACAAGCTATAGCTCTGCGTAGTGTCGGATTGAATTTTGACCTGTGTGATTGTCCCGTTTTGAGGGATTACGATAGGCAAAGTTTTCAGTTCTGCTTGCGGAGCAGCTTGCTTTCCGCCATCCGCTCCGGAATTACAGGATGCTAAAGCAACCAGCAGGGATGCAATTTTAAAAACAACTTTCATGTTACAGATGAATTATTCATAGTGTCCCTGCACTTAATAATGAATACAGATTCGGTTTCCACTTTATAAATTAGCCGATGCTCTTGCGTGATGCGTCTTGACCAAAATCCTTTGTAATTGCCTTTAAGCGGTTCAGGTTTTCCGATGCCTTTGAAAGCATCTCTGTTAATGTCGCGGATTAGCTCTACGATTTTATCAGCAATAGCCGGGCTTTCTTTTCGCCACTCGTTATATTCTAAGAAAGCGATGGGCGTAAACGAAATACGTTTCACTTCCTTTTTTTATTATAAGCCTCCAGACTCTCCATCGTGAAGGAGATTAGCTGTTCCGGACGGCTCAACTCGCTGACGGACTGTTGCAATGCGCGGTGATACGCATCCTGTTCATCGGTTATTTGAATCACTACGCTCGCGTTATCTGCCTTGCGCAGCAAGGCTTTGATTTTTTTAAAAAGCGTTTCATCAAATTCTTCTCCTTTTATCTTAAAAACGGCATCCATAAGTGCGTATTTAACGACAAAGATACGGGCTTCATTTCTTGTTTCAATTCTTCACCCAGGGCAACACGCATTTAAATCAAATTGATAATCAAGGTTCCCATTGCCGTTGGCTTTAGCCAACGGATTTAAATTATCGAAGCAAGGGGCTTTAGCCAAAAGTCAAGAAGAATTCGGCTAAAGTCTTCTCTCTTTGTTTGTTCATTCCGTTGGCTAAAGCCAACGGCAATTCAGCAAACTGCGAACGAATTTAAATGCGTGTTGCCCTGATTCTTCACCCAAGAAGGCTTACGCGCTGCTCACGCATAGATTCTTGCGGCAGTTAATGTAACTGAAACACCCTACTTCATCAATACCGCTTTTGTAGCTCTTGATTCATGCTCTGTTTCCATTCTGATATGGTACAAGCCTCTGCTCAAAAGATTTCCCTGCGCATCATCTCCCGCCCACGCTATTTTATACTCACCTGCCGCGTAGTGCGCTTGCATGAACTTGATTTGCCTGCCAAGCATATCGTAGATGGCGATGCTCACCGTTTCATCTTGTGGGATGGTGAAGAGGATATTCGTTGTGTTGCTGAACGGATTGGGTTGCACAGAAAGTTGGGTG